>Ga0172377_10000001_pt1 | contig 280118 bp, 304 predicted proteins | sample Pumphouse3metaG_FD_119749 | JGI IMG/M metagenome (GOLD analysis project Ga0172377, IMG submission 119749) | Leachate microbial communities from a municipal landfill in Southern Ontario, Canada - Pumphouse #3 metaG | ecosystem: Engineered > Solid waste > Landfill > Unclassified | place...
AAGCAGATCAATGAGATCTCCTCTACCAATGCAAGAAGTGTAGAGGAGATTGCAGCTGCTGCTGAGCATCTCAATGCTATGACAAACTCACTACATGGTAAGCTAGAGGTGTTTAGGACTTGATCACACCCTGCCCTCATTATGGAGTGGGGGCTTGGTGTGAGGTGGTAGCCTAAAGCCCTAGAGCTTTTGCCACACCCTTGCCATACTCTGGATCTGCTTTTGAGCAGTTGTCTATGTGACGCTGTTTGACCATGTTGCTAACACCCTGCATCGCTCTTGCAGTGTTCTCAAAGAGGATCTGCTTCTGCTCAGCATTCATCAGATCAAAAAGCATCTTGGTTTGTGTGTAGTAGTCACTATCATCTTCTCTAAAGTTCCAGTGATCCGCAAGGCTTCCAATCTCCAGTGCTGGATCTCTAAACTCTGGTTGCTCTTGCCATTTACCATGGCTATTTGGCTCATAGCCGATCGTAGATCCAAAGTTGCTATTTACTCTCATCTGCCCATCTCTATGGTAGCTGTTTGTTTCGCATCTTGGGGCATTTACAGGGATCTGATGGTGGTTTACCCCTAGTCTATACCGCTGTGCATCACCGTATGAAAATAGCCTGCCTTGAAGCATCTTATCTGGTGAGAAGCCAATCCCTGGCACAACCGCAGCTGGGTTAAACGCCGACTGCTCCACATCAAGGAAGTAGTTTTCAGGGTTGCGGTTTAGCTCAAACTCCCCTACTTCGATCAGTGGAGCGTCCTTTTTGAGCCACACTTTTGTTAGATCAAAAGGGTTGTATGGCAGGTTTTTTGCCTTCTCTTCACTCATCACTTGGATAAACATCTTCCATTTTGGAAACTCACCCCGCTCTATACTCTCATAGAGATCCTTCTGGTGAGACTCACGATCTTTGGCGATGATCGCCTCTGCTTCCGCGTCACTTAGGTTTTTGATCCCTTGTTGTGAGTGGAAGTGAAACTTCACCCAAACTCGCTCATTTTTGGCATTGATCATAGAAAAAGTGTGACTTCCAAATCCGTGCATATGTCTGTATGAGTATGGGATCCCGCGATCGCTCATCACAACTGTGACTTGGTGTAGTGCTTCAGGCAGAAGCGTCCAAAAATCCCAATTTGTCTCGGCACATCGCATATTTGTTCTTGGATCTCGCTTGACTGCGTGGTTTAGATCTGGAAACTTGAGCGGATCTCTTAGAAAAAAGACAGGCGTATTGTTGCCCGCTAAGTCCCAGTTGCCCTCCTCAGTATAAAACTTCATAGCAAAACCGCGGATATCCCGCTCAGCGTCTGCCGCACCTCTCTCGCCCGCCACAGTTGAGAAACGCACAAACATCTCTGTCTTTTTGCCAATCTCGCTAAACATTTTGGCTTTTGTGTAGTTTGTGATGTCATGCGTCACGGTAAAAGTGCCAAACGCACCAGAGCCTTTGGCGTGCATTCTTCGCTCTGGAATCACCTCACGATCGAAGTGTGCAAGCTTTTCTAAAAACCACACATCTTGCAAAAGCATAGGCCCCCTCTTGCCTGCTGTGGCTACATTTTGGTTATCTACTACGGGAGAACCCGCAACTGTCGTAAGTTTGTGACTCATAGTATCCCTCCAAAAACCGATTGACTCGGGGTCGCTCAAGTTGATTGATTATATGACAAATAGTTTTAAACGGTAATTAATAACAAGTGTTGTGTTTTTGTCACTATGGGCATAAGTGGTTTTGTGCTATAATGCCTTATGAAAAAACTACTACTTTTAGCACTTTTTGCCCCGCTTCTTTTTGCCATCGACATCATACAAAGCCCCATAAACTTTGGGAAAAAACGCATAGATCTAACCCTTGAATATATAAAGGCTCACTATGGCATAACCGCCTCCACGCCCTGCATTGTGCCACGCATCATCATAGTGCATCACACCGCTAGAGATGACTTTAGGGAGTCGCTAGATCTACTTTTGCCCGAGGAGCTTCTCTCTCACAGAGGTGACATCGCAAGTAGCGGGGCGTTAAATGTCTCTGCTCACTTTCTAGTTGATCGTGATGGGAGCATTCATCAGCTTATGCCCCTAACATATATGGCACGCCACGCCATAGGGCTAAACTACAACTCCATCGGCATAGAAAATGTAGGTGGCGAGGCGGACAATGACAACCTAACAGATGCTCAACTAAAAGCAAATGTAGAGCTTGTAAACTACCTCGCCTCTAAGTTTGACACCATAAAGTACCTCATCGGACACTATGAGTATAGATGCTTTGAAGATACTCCACTTTGGCTTGAGGTAGATGATGGTTATAGAACCGCCAAAGATGATCCAAACAGGCGTTTTATGAGTGATCTTAGAAGCAAACTTGCAAATAAGGTAGATCTAAAAGGGTGCGACAAGTAAGCATATGAGTAGCTTTATATGAGTACATTTGCACTTGCTACGCTCTTTTTTTGGCTTTCACACAAAAAGTGGCGACTACTAAGCTTCGCTCCGCCCATCGTCTTGCTCTACGCTGTTACTATGCTCTTATCTTATCTAGATCTCATCTCCACTCCTAGCGATCTTGTACTTAAACTCGCACTTCCAATGATGCTCTTTTTGATCGTTGCAAGTGCCGATGTGAGGCTATTTGTAACTCTTGGTAGGAAGCTACTACTCTCATACGCCCTTGCACTACTCTCCATCGTGGTGGCGTTTGTGAGTGTGGCAAAACTCTTTGGCCTTGCAAGCGAAGAAGCGAGTGCGTTTGGAGCACTAAGTGGTAGCTGGATGGGTGGCGTAGCCAATATGATAGCTGTCGCAAAGGCGATAGATCTAAGTGATGCAAGCTTTGGATCTATGCTCATAGTCGATAGTATAAACTACTCCATCTGGGTGGCACTGCTCTTTTTTCTCATACCTTTTGCACCGAGATTTAACGCATTTACCGCCTCAAGTGCTAGCATAAGACCCGCTGAAGAGGCGAGTGTCACAAGATCTAGATCTGCTACTTTTGTGGTAGTCTTGCTCTCATTTGCAGTGGCTCTACTAGCAAATAAGATCGCACAAGCTGGCTTTGTGGTGCTAAACTACACCACTACCACGGTCTTGATCTCCTCATTAGCTGGAATGCTCTTGTGGCTAAAAAGAGAGAGAGCAGAGACCTCAAGCGTCTCATCATTTTTACTCTACCTACTCGTTGCCATCATAGGTAGCGAGGCGGTTTTTAGCTCATTTGATGGTGTGCTACGGTTGGTGCTTGCTGGCTTTAGTGTACTGCTGATCCACGCCGTTTTGATGGTGTTAGGAGCTAAGATCTTTAGGCTTGATCTCTTTAGCATAAGTATCGCATCATTAGCAAATATCGGCGGAGTAGCAAGTGCTTCTATACTTGCGGCAGCTCACCATAAAGATCTAGCAAGCGTGGGAGCGGTGATGGCGATCATGGGCTATCTAGTGGGGACTATCGGTGGCTTAATGGTCGCAAAACTGCTTATATATCTAGGAGGCTAAATGATAGCGGGTATCTCTTATAGTATAGAGTGTTTGGATCTCAAAAAACCATTTGTCACGGCACTACGATCAACTAGTGTGGTGGAGTTTGTGCGAGTAAAAGTAACACTTGATGACGCCAGATCTGCCTACGGCGAGGCGAGTGCTACCAAGGCGATAACGGGCGAAGATCTACAAACCATAAGCCGTGACATAGATCTCATAAAGGGTGATCTTATAGGCAAAAGCGTAGATGTTGCGTTAGAGATTTTACACAAAAGCACGATCGGTTCAAGTAGTAAAGCTTCGCTTGATATCGCACTATTTAGCCTAAAAGTTGGCTCACTTAAGAGCTACTTTAACCCCACCAAACCCATCAAAAGTGATATCACTATTAGCCTAGGCGAGCAGATGCTAGAAGACGCCAAAGAGTACTTCTACGCAGGTTTTGACACACTAAAACTAAAGGTAGGCAAAGATATAGATCACGCCATCACCACCACCCACGCCATCGCTGAGGCTTTGAGCGAAGCTAAGCTCATCATAGATGCCAACCAAGCGTGGAGCTTAGGAGATGCTCTAAGATTTGTAGAGGCGATGAAAAACACTCAGATCTTACTACTAGAGCAACCTGTGCCAAAAGATGCGTTAGATGATCTAAGAAGCCTTACAAAAGTCTCACAAATCCCTATACTTGCCGACGAGGCGGTCTTTAGCCTTGATGATGCCAAGCGAGTCATAGAGGGAGGCTACGCCGATATGTTCAACATCAAGCTTATGAAGTGTGCGGGCATCACAAAGGCGATAGAGATGCTTGAGTATGCAAAAGAGGCGGGTGTGAAGTGTATGTTAGGCTCAATGCTAGAGGGGAGTATCTCCATAGATGCAGCACTATTTTTAGCCTCTAAGTATAGCGATGTGATAGTAGCAAATGACCTAGATAGTCCTCTGCTTTATAAAGAGATCCCCGAGATAATGGCGTTTGAGCTAGATCAAAATAGCCAACATTTTGTCATAAAAAAGGTAGTTTTATAAAAAATTATAGTATGATGATGTACCAATATAGGAGCTAGCTATGAAGATTGCTACCTATTTACTTGCGGTGCTCTTTTGGGGAGTTATCGCCGCGGCTTCATTTATGTGGAGCAAACATCTCACTAACGAAAAGCTCTTCAACCAAGCAGTTGATCGAGCGGAGTTTGTCTTTAAGATGGTGGAGGCAACTCGTCTATGGAATGCCCGTCATGGCGGTGTTTACGCAGTAATGAATGAAGATATGCAACCAAATCCATACCTACATATCAAAAACAGAGACATAAACTCTACTAATGGCCTAGAGCTAACTATGATAAATCCTGCTTATATGACTAGACAGCTTGTAGATGTTGTTAGGGAGCTAAGTGATCTCAGACTTCACATCACAAGTCTAAAGCTTCTAAACCCCGCCAACACGCCAGATGAGTGGGAGAGAAGACAGCTAGAGAGGTTCAACGCAGGTAGCGGTGCTTCTAGTGAGTTTATAAACAAAGATGCCAAAAACACATTTCGCTATATGGCACCGCTTAAAGTAAATGAGCCATGCCTCAAGTGTCACTCGCATCAGGGGTATAGACTAGGTGATATTAGAGGTGGGCTTAGTGTATCATTTGATGCCAAGCCACTCGTAGATGCGGAGCAAAAACAGCTAGATGTGGTGGCACTTTTGCACCTACTAGCGTGGATAGTCGCGAGTGTGCTTAGTGTATTTATAGTGCATATCATCAGACGAAACATCGCAGAGCTTGAGAAGCAAAAAGCAAGTGTCGAGGAGATAGTTGAGGAGCGAACCAAAGATATAAAAAAGCTCTCCTACGCTATGGAGTCAAGCCCTGCATCAGTCGTTATCACCGATGCACAAGGGGTTATTGAGTATGTCAATGACAAATTTAGCGAGATAACAGGATACACCAAAGATGAAGCAAGAGGCAAAACGCCCGCACTGCTACACTCTGGAAAGATGAGTAAAGAGTTTTATGAAAAACTGTGGAGCACAATACTTAGCAAAAAGGAGTGGCGAGGTGAGATCCTAAACCGCACAAAAGGTGGCAAGGAGTATTGGGAGAGTGTTCGCATCTCGCCTATACTAGGCGATGATGGCGAGATCTCAAACTTTGTCGCCATCAAAGAGGATATCACAAAAGCTAAACTAGAAGAGGAGCAAAACCGCTTTTTGGCCCGTCATGACGCACTTACAACCCTGCCAAATCGCCAATACTTCTTTGAAACACTTGAGCAGTGCAGTAGCAAAAATATCGCACTTCTCTATCTAGATCTTGATGGTTTTAAGCAAGTAAATGACACTCTAGGGCACAATGCGGGCGATACACTGCTACTAGAGGTAGCAAAAAGACTCAAATCTACGATCAGATCTAGTGACTTTGTGGCTCGCCTTGGTGGAGATGAGTTTGTCATCATTGCTAAGAGTGGAGTGAGCAAAGAGGGGGTGAGCCACCTTGCTACTAAGCTACTAGACTCTATCTCAAAGCCCTACGATCTTGATGGCAACATCGCTCACATCTCTGTATCTATTGGCATAGCTTTTAGTGAGGGCAGGAGTGATCTATCGCAACTTTTGGAGTGTGCAGATAGTGCTATGTATAAGGCAAAAGAGGCGGGACGAGGTCGCTTTGTGGTGTGCGATAAAGAGTAGAGGCTTGCTTAAATAGTTGGCTATGGGTGCCAATTCTAGCTAGAGTAATTACACTATCATCTCTATGGTGGATAACGAGCATATCACCACCTAAATGAAACTCTCTAAAGCCTCTGTACTCACCTAGTAGCTCATGGTCTCTTGCTTCACATGGTAACAGTAGATCTTCGCAGAGCATATTTATATATTTTATAAATTTAGCAAATTGCGAATCTAAAAGCTTTAACTTTTTAAAATCATTTATAAAAATTCTATGTCTTTTTAGCTCCATCATTTAGCAAGTTCATCAAGACTAAAATTATCTATGTTTTTACCACTAACTATATCTTGCATAACTTCTGGCGTCTCATCGTTTGGTAGTTTTAACTCAAAAGGTATGCCTCTATGTATCTTTAGCATATACAAAACTCAACTCTCTACCCAGCGTAGATATGTGCGTTATCAAATACCCCTCTTTTTTAAGCGACTAACAGTATCGATGGTTTTTTAGGCATAGATAGAACAACGCTTTACAATTGGGAGAAAAATAGACCAAACCTTTATAAAACTATTATGAAAGGCTTGGCATTTGATGAGATACTCAAGGCTCAAAAAGAGAGCTATGAAAAGGCAAAAGAGATACAGGAGAAGTTTGAGACAAAGAGAAGCAACTCTACCAACTGACACAAAATGTGTCAGTAGATCTAACTACTTCTGCCTTTGCGTTAGATAGTAAAGAAGTGGTAAGAGTAGAAGTGTTAGAAGCGTAGAGCTAACAAGCCCACCCGTGACCACTATGGCAAGTGGGCGTTGTAGCTCACTTCCTGCACCTGAGGCAAAAAGCAGTGGTGCAAGCCCCAAAGCAGTTGTGAGTGCAGTTATGCTAACGGGGCGAAGTCTCTCTAGGCTACCATTTTTGACCGCTTCAAGTAGGTCATACCCCTTAGATCTAAGCTGGTTAAAGTAGTCCACTAGCACCACACCATTTAGTATAGCGATGCCTAAAAGTGCGATAAACCCAACGCTTGCTGGCACACTTAGGTACTCTCCACTTACATACAAGGCAAAAAACCCGCCAATAAGAGCAAGCGGAATATTTAAAAGCACTAAAAACGCAAGTCTAAGAGATCTAAAAAGTGCAAAAAGGAGCAAAAAGATCATAAATAGTGCCACAGGCACGATGTAGCTAAGGGTTTTGCTAGCTCGCTGTTGTGAAGCAAAACTCCCGCCATACTCTATAAAGTAGCCCGCTGGCAAAGCGATATGCTCATCTATGCTAGATCTGATCTCCTCCACAAAGCCCACAAGATCCCTACCCTCTACACTGCTTTGAACCACCGACTTTTTATGTCCATCTTCATGCAGTATCTCCACCTCTGCACTACGCCTCCTAAGCTCTACAAGCGAGGTAAGTGGCACAAGCTCACCGCTTCTATTTAGAAACATAAGCTCCTCTAGCGAGCCACTATCTGCGGATCTTAGCACAAATGGTATGCGTCTAAGCCCCTCATAGATGTAGCCCATACTTCTAGTAGAGATCGCCGAATGCAAGAAGCCTGCCACCTCCTCTTTTGTGGTTTTGTAGCGACTAAGTGCCTCATCTTTGTAAAACACCTCAAGATATTCCACTCCATCATTTGACTTTTTGTAAACATCACTACTACCCTTGATACCCTCTATGAGATCTCTGATGCGTAGTGCGATCTCATCTAGCTTGAGCTCATCATCGCCGTAGATCTGCACCGCGAGATCACCCCTAGTTCCACTTAACATCTCCTCTATACGCATCTCTATGGGTTGTGAGAGTGTCGCTTCCACCCCCTCAAACTCGCTCAAAACCTCCCTAAGCTTGGTCTCAACTATCTCTTTTTGATGCTTCTTGCTCTTATCTAGCACCAAAAATGCGTCGGTATCATTTAGGCTCATCGGATCTAGTCCTAGCTCATCAGTGCCACTCCTTGCCACGATAGATCTGATCTCTGGGATAGAGTGCATCAACCTAGTTTGCAAGGCACTATTTAGCTCCACACTCTCTTGCAAGGAGATCGATGGCAAAGAGTCGATCAAAAGCACAAGATCCCCCTCGTCCATCGTCGGCATAAAGGCTCTTCCTGTATTAAAGAGTGCATAAAGCGAGAGCACAAAAAGGAGTGCCACCACCGATAAAACGCTTTTGGCATACTTAAATGTTAGATCTAACACACTGCCATAAACTCTTAGCACACCCTCATTTGTAGTGCTTTTTTGGTTAGATCTAAGCAAAAAGCTAGCGATGATTGGTATAAGCACAAGTGATAATACAAGTGAGCTTGTAAGAGCAAATATAATGCTAAGTGCCACGGGCTTAAAGAGTTTGCCCTCAAGCCCCTCAAGACTTAGAAGTGGCACAAAAACTATGATGATGATAGCCACACCTATCGCAATAGATGGTGCCATCGCTTTTGTGGCTTCAAGCACTATACCAAGCCTATCTCGGCTAGATCTGGCCTCGCTAAGTCTAACCACGATATGTTCAACCACCACGATAGATGAGTCCACTAGCATACCTATGGCGATAGCAAGTCCTCCTAAGCTCATAAGGTTTGCACTTAGCCCAAAGATCTCCATCGCGATAAAGCTCATAAGAAGCGAAAAAGGAAGCACCAAAGCAACGCTCATAGCAGATGCCACACTTCCTAAAGATAGCAAAAGCACTAAGCTGATGAGTATGGTGGCTTGCAAAAGTGCCATCTTGATGGTGCTAGTGGCGAGATCTACCAACTCACTTCGATCATAAAAGATCTCGATCCTTGCTTCACCCTCAAGACTATCATTGAGCCTTTTGATCTCTTTTTTTGCACTATCTATCAGTTTTTGCGTATTTGTATCTCTAAGGGCTAGAACGATGCCTTGCACCGCCTCACCCTTGCCATCTTTGGTGACAAAGCCCTCACGAGGTAGATGTGAGATCCTCACATCTGCTACATCGCCCACCTTGATGGAGCGACCCCCAATGCTAGCTATGCTAAGTGAGGCTATCTCCTCTACGCTACTAAGCTGCCCCACACCTCTAACAAAGATGGAGTTAGCACCACGATCTAACCTACCAAGCCCGCTATTTTGGTGGTTTTTGACTATGGCATCATATAGATCTTCCACACTTAGAGCGTAAGCTTGCAATCTATGCACATCTGCAACAACTTCGTAGCTCTTTAGCTCTCCACCTAGTATATTGACCTCTGCAACACCCGCGATACCCCGCAGTCTCGGGGCGATCACCCACTCTAGTAGACTTCGCTTTTGCATCAGATCTAGCGTATCGCTCTCAATAGTAAACATCAGCATATCGCTAAGTGGCGTGCTGATGGGAGCGATCCCACCCTCTATACCCTCTGGGAGAGTATCTTTGATCTCGCTTAGCCTGTGCGAGACCTCATTTCTAGCCCAGTAGATCTCCGCATCATCTTCAAAGTCTATGGTTATATCGCAGATCCCATACTTCGCTAACGATTTTATGCTTCGCTTTTTACTAAGCCCTTGCATAGCACTCTCGATGGGTATGAGCAGTTTTGACTCCACCTCTTTTGGCGTCATTCCGCTTGACTTGATGATCACTTTTACTTGCACGGGTGATAGCTCTGGAAATGCGTCTATGGCAAGGTTTTGGTAGCTTCTAATGCCAAGAAAAAGTACGATAAGTGCAAGCAGTATCACCACTCCACGGTATCTTAAGGCTATACTAATCATGCTCATCGCCCATCATATGCAAAAGCACAGAGAGCCTACTAGTCGCCACACCGCCAGTAAAATCTACAAACTCTATAAAGCTATATGAGCCATCTCTTGCGATCGTGTGCACCTTTGTAGGCATAAACTCACCGCCAAGATCTACAAATACAAACTCCTCATTCTCAAACAGTCCCACCGCACTACTAGGGAGTTTTAGTGCCTTTTTTCTCACAAAAAGCTTCGCCTCCACCACCTCATAATCGCTAAACCCGCTCTCCTTACCACGAAGCACCACCTCGCTACTTTGAGAAGCTGGATCTAGCACTTTAGAGATATTTGCAACCTCTAAGAGCATCTGTTTGCCACCAAGAACCACTCTTAGCTTCTCACCCACTCGCAAATCTTTGCTTCTACTAAGGCGAAGCACCACATCACTCACACCATCTCGCCTTAGTGTAAAACTACTCCCATTTTGTGCCACAAGCACCCCATCAGCTGGGCTTATGAGATCTACACTTAGGTACAACTTCTTACTTGTTGCAAGAGCCTCGATCCTACTTTGACTAAGTCCAAAAGCCTCTAGCACACCCCTAGCATAGGTAGCCCCGCTAGATGCCACACCCAAAGATGCCTTTGAGGCTTCTAAACTCTTAAGCGAGATGATCCCATCATCATAGAGCCTCTCTTTTCTAACATGATCACTTTTTGCTTGCTCAAGAGTACTCAAAGAGGCTAAAAACTCTCTTTGCATATCTATAAACTCGCCTGATCTTAGAGTCGCTATAACCTCGCCCTTTTTCACCCTAGCAAATAGATCTAGCTTTTGCGAGACAACCTCAGAAGCAAATGGCACTAAAATAGTCTCAAAAAGCCTTGCGGGCGGTCTTATGGTAGCACTTGTGCTTGTAAGCATTACCTCATCTACCACCTCAGCTTTTGCTACTTCGATCCCCCATTTTGCCACCTGATCTTTTGCTATATGCTCATAGATCTCATCAGCACACAAAAGGGTTGCAAGCAGTAGAACTAAAAAAACTCTCATAAACTCCCCCTTATCTGCAACACAGCAAGTAGCTCAAATAGTGTCTTGTAGTACTCTTTTTTCGCCTCTACAAGCCTCATCTTTTGATCCAGATAATCCCTTTGAGCAAGCATATACTCATGAGTGGCGATCTCACCTAACTCATACGCCCTCTTAGAGATAGCTAGTAGCTCATTTTTGTACTGCTCTACTAGCCTAGCAGTTGAGCTGATGTTCTCATAGTCAAGCTCAAGCCTCTTTTTAAGAGTAGCTTGAGTGATGCTTTTGCTCTTTAGATACGCCTCTTTTTCATAGATGCTAGCACTCTTTTTGTGCAGTGCTTCCGCCTTTTGATGCTCCTTTTTTGAGCTAGTTACACCAAGAGGTATAGAGAGATAGAGCTTTGCTCGCTTCATATCGATCTCATCATCAAAACTAAGCCCAAGCGAGTAGTCGCTAACGCTAGATCCAAAAAGCTCAGCTTCGCTTTTGTGCGAGAGTGCCTCAAACTCTAGTGATCGCTCTAGCAGATCCTCATACTCACCGCCAAGCTCAGGCTTAGCTGAGATGGTGTAGAGATCACTGCACGCAAGTGGTAAATCTCCGCTTAGATCTAGGCTAAGCAGAAGCTTTTGGCGATCTAGATCTACACTAGATCTAAAGCGTTCATACGCCATCTCTATGCGTTTAAGCTCTAAAGATAGCTCTACAAACTCCTTTTTTGCAATCTCGCCTAGCTCAAACTCTCGCTTTTTTTGCGTCACTATCTCGCTAAAGTAGCTCACATCTGTACTAAAGAGATCTAGCGAGTTTCGATCCAAGCAGATGTTATGATAGGAGAGTATCGCCTCATTTTGCATCTGCAAAAGTGTATGCTCATCTCTTAGCTCCTGCGATCTATTTAGTTGATCTTGTGCATTTTTGCTGACTCTTGTGGCGTTTGGAGTCAAAAACTTCTGCTCCACTCCCGCACTCCACTCAAAAGAGCGTTCACCCTCATCGCTTCTAGCCCCACCCGCTCCAAGCTCAAGCTCAAGTGGCTCTAAGGCTATGAGAGCTTCGCTTGATCTAACATTTGCAAGCCTTAGCTCATCTGCTTTTTTGGCAAGTGAGTGCTTTGAGAGTGAAGCTTTTATGGTAGCTATATCTACCACCTCAGCACTTAGGCTAAGGCACGCAGATAGTATTAGTAGTATATATTTCATTGTAGTCTCCTTTTTTAGTTTTTGATCTGCTAAAAAATGATCGGAGGTTTAAGCTTAAAGTGTGAGTAGTGTGAGGTTAAGGAGCTTTTGTACTCAAAGTGCGTCGCAACTCTAAGCAGGCTAAGAGGTGTTTTGCAAAGATCAACAAATAGCACTAAAGAGTGAAGCACGCTATGGACAAAACAGACGCTGTGATCACCTTGCAACTCGTATGTTTCGTATGTGTGATGGGTTTGTGCACACGCATTTTCTACGCTATGGTGCGAGCTATCTAGTGCCTCATAGACGAAGTCATGAAACACAAAAAAGCTAAAAGCAAACAGTAAAGCTAGTGTAACAATTCTACCTTTTTGCATAACCCATCTTACCAAAAATGGCATTAAACAAGATTGAATATTTAGCTTGTTATAATCACCGCTATGGATATAAATGAGTTACGAGGCACTACCATCTTACTCTTTGGCAAGCCCAGAAGCTTCGAGATGAGCGAGTTTTTAGCCGAGCTTTCGCACCACAATATCACCCTAGCTAAAAGCTATGAGAGCAAAGTCTCTCTTATAGTTGAGGGCAAAATGATCTCCCCGCCCCATCAAGCGATCTGCGATGATCTCTACAAGCAAAACGAAGCACCATTTGTGGGCATAGATGAGCTTGAGAAGCTTCTAGCAAAGCACATCGATCCAAAAACACTACTAATGAGCCTAAAACTAAGCAACAACAGATCTAGAGTTGTGGCATTTTTGAAAAACCGCTCCATTAGCGATGAGCTATTTTTAGATCTGCTTCGCCTCTACGACTGGGGTGAGGAGGACTTTTTTGAGAGTGATGATAACCGCGATGTGAGTGCTTCGATCATACTTCGTTTTTATAAAAACATAGAGACAAACCACAATGTGCAGTACGCCACAACGGGGCTAGTTCATCTGCTTGCTGGAGAGCTAAGCAGTAGCGTCATAGATGCTATCTACTCACTAAAGCCGCTGCGACTTACCTCAAATGCCTCTTTGCGACACATCATCGCTGCTCACCCATCAACAGATGAGAGGATCATCTTAGATCTTGCAAGCAGTGCAGATGAGAAGATGCTCTTGATGCTACTAAGCAGATCAGATCTTACTCTTAAGGCTCAACAAAAGCTCTTTGATCTAGGCTTTGTGAGTGAGCTTAGCAGGTATGCTCACTTAGATATAGATCTTGCAAAAAAGATGCTCTTGCTCCCAGATCTAGCCTCTAGCGTAGCCTCGCATATCACCTTAGATGATGAGCTTTTTAAAACTCTTCAAGCAAACTTTAGCATCTTTCTTGCTAGCAATGTCTCGCTAACTCCCGCTATGCAAAGAGATCTTTTAGAGGATACAAAAGCCCTCTTAGATCTTGCAAAAAACCCTGCACTAAGCGAAGATATAGCAAGAGAGCTACATAAAACTAACAATGAGCAGATCATCAAGCATCTAGCCTCCAACACCGCCACGCCACAAGATCTACTAGAGCTAGTCGCAAAAGATGACACTTTTGATGAGGCACTCTCTTCTAATAGCTCCACGCCACCGCACATACTTGAACTACTCTACACTAGATCTAACAGTACCTCGCTTATAAATCTCGCTCGCAACACCGCAACACCTATTGAGATACTCTATCAGCTATTTTTAGATCCAAAACTAGCCAAAGAGGTGAAGCAAAACAAGAGCTTTGCCAAACATATAAGATCACAGGAGTTAGGATGGTAGCAAGCAAGCTCATAGGAGCGATCTCTGCTCTAGTTGAAGAGAAGATCGCTCTATTTTTATGGGGTTCCCCAGGGGTTGGAAAAAGCTCCATCGTTAGAGAAGTAGCCAAAACCAAGGGCTTAGAGGTTCTAGATCTAAGGCTCTCTTTACTAGATCCCACAGATCTAAAAGGGATCCCATTTTTAGACAAAGATGCTAGAAGTGCCATCTGGGCACCGCCATCGTTTCTGCCTCGAAGTGGCAAGGGCATACTATTTCTCGATGAGCTAAACTCCGCCCCGCCAAGTGTGCAAGCAGCGGCGTATCAGCTCATACTAGATCGTCGTGTGGGTGAGTACGCTCTGCCTGATGAGTGGGCGATCATAGCAGCGGGTAACTTAGAGAGCGATAGAGCTTTTACCTACAAGCTCCCCTCAGCTCTAGCAAACCGCTTTGTGCATTTTGAGATGGAAGTTGATGCACTAGAGTGGCGAAGTTGGGCGTTTAAGAGTGGAGTAGATCCACGCATCATCGCCTATATAGATAGCAAAAATGAGCATCTCTTTAGCTTTGATCCCGCCTCAAATGCTAAGAGTTTTGCCACCCCTAGAAGCTGGGAAGCAGTTAGCAAGATCCTAAAAAGTGGCATAGATGAGAGCCTGCTTTTGGGTAGCATCGCAGGAGCAGTGGGTAGAGAGATTGCTGTCTCATTTTTGTCATTTGTGCTAGTTATGGAGAGCTTGCCAGATCCAAAAGCGATCCTTAATGGGAGTGAAAAAATGCAGTGCAGTGACGCATCACAGCTTTTTGTACTCATAAGCCTTCTTGTTAGCACCTACTTAGCAGATCCCTCCAAAGAGGCTCTAGCAAACCTGCTTAGCTACTCGCTAGATCTAAAAAGCGAGTTTTCACTAAAACTAGTGCGAGATCTACAAAACAGTGGCGTAAACCTAGAAAAAGAGGAGCTTTTTGGCAAGTGGTGTGACAAATTTAGCTACCTACTAACATAAAGGAAGAGAGTGAGTAACTTTAAGAGTAAACTTCTTAGAAAAAAGGAGTATGAGGCGAGTAGAAGCGGGTTTGAGAAGAACTTAGGGGCTTTTTCGCTGATGCTTCTAGGTGTGGGTGCAACCATCGGTGCTGGGATCTTCGTCATCACAGGAAAAGCAGCTGCTACAATGGCTGGACCTGCTATCATCATAGCCTTTATCATCTCAGCTGTAACAATGGGGTTATCGGCTCTAGTTTATGCTGAACTAGGCTCAAGCATACCCATCTCTGGCGGGGCGTATAGCTACACCTACACCATCTTAGGCGAGGGGATCGCGTGGCTAGTTGGGTGGAACCTCATCTTAGAGTATGGGCTTGTCGTACCCGCTGTTGCAAGTGGGTGGAGTGGCTACTTTAGGGCGTTTATGGAGAACTTTTTTGAGTTTAAGTTTCCACTTGCCATCAGCGGGGCGTTTGATCCCGCAAATGGCACATATGTAGATCTATTTGCTCTACTTATGAGTGCAGCTATCTTTACGCTACTTACCTTTGGGATCAAAAAGTCTGCGTCATTTAACAACTTCATAGTGGTTATAAAGCTCGCTGTACTGGCACTTTTTGTCTTTGTGGGTATCAAGTATATAAACTTTGATAACCTAACAAACTTTATGCCATTTGGGTGGAGTGGGGTGCTTAGTGCCTCTTCGCTTCTTGTCTTTGCTTACCTTGGCTTTGATGCAGTCTCAACTGTTGCAGAGGAGACTAAAAACGCTCAAAAGAACCTCCCCATCGGACTTATTGGCTCGCTTGTGCTCTCCACCCTACTCTATATAGTAGTGAGCTTCGTGCTAGTTTCAATGATCCCATATGATCGGCTTGACACACCAGACTCACTCGCCTTTGCAATGTTTGAGTCAAATGAGCCACTCGTTGGTATGCTCATCTCCGCTGGAGCGGTAGTAACTATGATCTCTGTTCTTATTGTGATGGGGCTAGGACTTACTCGCATAGTCTACTCTCTCGCAAGGGACAATCTTCTGCCATCAAGCCTCGCCACACTCCACCCAAAGACCAACACACCATACCGCATAACCATCATTGCAGGCGTTGTTGCCACTTTTGTAGCGGGGTTTGTCTCACTTGGAGTATTAGCTGAGCTTATAAACATAGGCACACTTTTTGCCTACTTTATGATCGGCATCAGTGCACTAATGTTTCGCTTCAAAAAAGATGCAAGGCTAAACATCGGCTTTAAGATCCCACTAGGTTATATCTTGCTTCCGCTAAACCTTATACTTATAGCAGTTGTTGCTTATGGATTATCTGGCGAGACTTGGGCTAGATTTGCGATCTGGAGCGGGATTGGCATGCTTATATACCTACTCTATGGCATCAAACATAGCTTACTAAACGATAAAAAAGAGGAGCCTTATGCTAACTAATCTCAGACAAATCCTCACCCTGCCCGTCATCGTCATAGCGATGGGCTACTTTGTAGATATATATGATCTAGTGCTCTTTGGAGTTGTAAGAGTTGAGAGCTTAAGCGAGCTTGGACTTGATAGCGAGGGGGTTACTCGCTGGGGTGCTATGATACTAAACGCACAGATGTTTGGAATGCTACTAGGTGGCATACTTTGGGGGATTATGGGTGATAAAAGGGGCGACTAAAGGTACTTTTTGCCTCTATCATACTCTACTCGCTTGCTAACACACTAAATGCCTTTGTAACCACACCACAGCAATACTTTGTGCTTCGCTTTATCGCAGGTATCGGGCTTGCGGGCGAGCTTGGAGCGGGTGTGACACTAGTAACTGAGATGCTTCCTAGGCATCTTAGAGGTTATGGCGTTATGAGTATCGCAGCATTTGGAGTGCTAGGAGTTGTAGCAGCTAACCTTGTGGCAAATATTTTTGAGTGGCGAAACGCCTACATACTAGGCGGTGTGCTTGGCTTTTTGCTACTCATACTTAGATACGGCGTCAAAGAGTCCACTCTCTTTGCTACCATATCTGATGATCCAAAACGGGGCAACATCGCGATGCTTTTTAGAAGCAAAGAGAGGTTTTTGAAGTACCTAAACTCCATCGCCATTGGTGTTCCACTCTGGTACGCTGTGGGTATTATTGTGATGTTCTCACCTGAGATTGCAAAAGAGTTGCACATCAGAGGTAGCGTCACAGCGGGCATGAGCCTTATGTTTTGCTACATCGGACTAAGTGCGGGAGATCTAGCAAGTGGCTACCTCTCGCAAAAGCTAGCAAGTCGCAAAAGAGCATACTTCATCTTTTTAACCCTCTCGCTTGCAACAGTTGTTTATCTCTACACGCTTGAGGGGGCAAGTAGTGCTCACTTTTATGCTTTGATGTTTGCGATTGGTGTTTTTTGTGGCTACTGGGCACTATTTATCACTATGGCAGCAGAGCGGTTTGGCACCAACATAAGAGCCACAGTCGCCACCACTGTACCTAACTTTGTTAGAGGCTCTGTTGTCCCCATCACCTCAAGTTTTATAGCACTAAAAGCACTCTATGGTACCCTAGAAGCAGTTGCCATCATCGGCGTAGTGGTCTTTGGGCTTGGCTTTTACGCACTCTACAAGAGCGAAGAGACATTTCATAAAGATCTAGACTACCTAGAGTAGAGCCTCTCTTTGACTATGGTACTATTTATAAAATATTAAATGGTGCCATAGTCATTTTATGCGTATCAAAGCTAAATCCATCTATAATTTTGCAAATCTATGAAAGGGTTTGTTTGGCTAGAAAAGCTAGAGTATTTATAGCAGGTACTCCCGTATATATAAGGTTATGTAGCAACTCTTGCATCTTTAGAGATGAGGAGGACTATGAGTTTATGTACCAAAGTATGCTTGAGCTTGCTAGTGGCGATGAAGTGAGTATCCACTCATATATACTACTTGATAACTGCTTGGAGCTGTTAGTAACTCCTAACAAGGTGGAGTCTCTGCCTCGTTTTATGCAGAGCCTAGGTAGGCGTTATGTGGGCTTTTACAACAAAAAGTATGAGCGAAGTGGAACACTCTGGGAAGATAGATATAAGGCGAGTCTAGTAGAAGCTAAGATCTACGCTCTATGGGTGATGCGATACATAGAGTCAAAAGCATCTAGTGGCTATGCGTATAGCAGTGCATCTGCTAACCTTGGAAAAAGAGAAGATCTACTCATAAAAAAGCTTCCCATCTACGAGAGTGCATCTGAGTATGAGAGACTCTACAAGAGCAAAGATACCCCAAAAGATCACTTTGTAGAGGAGATGATCACAAGACAGTTACCCATCGCTACGCCCATTTGGATCAAAAAGATTGAGCGGATCATGGGGCTAGCTCTCGAAGCAAAAGAGCGAGGCAGACCAAAAAAAGAGGAGAGAGTAAAAATGTACAAAAACCTAGTAGTTTTAGACAAGAAAAAGCATAGTGATCTAAGAGTGATGCCACTTAGTGATCTAGAGTTTGCAAGAGGGAGTGTTTATATACCAACACTTGCAAATGAGATAATGAGAGTGTGCGATCACTTCCCTGTGGTGGTGAGTAAAGATGGAGCACTTATGACGCTTGTCTCGCTTGGTGGCGATAGTTTGGCGATCAATGACGATGGAAGGTGGATCACACACTATATACCCGCTCACATCAGACGCTATCCATTTTCACTAGCAAGCCCCAAAGATAACCCAGATCAAAGAGTAGTACTCATAGATGAGGATAGTGGGCTATTTTCTAGATCAGAGGGCAATGCACTCTTTGAAGATGGCGAAGCTAGCGAAGTACTAAAAGGTGCCATAGAGTTTTTAAACACCTACGACGCAAACGCAAGAACAACAAGCAACATCATCAAAGAGCTTATGAGCAGTGGCGTGATGGAGGATCGTGAGATAAGTATCGGCGAGGGCGATGAGAAAAAAGTCCTCGTAGATGGCTTTATGGTTGTAGATAAAACTAAGCTTGATGCACTAGATGATGCTACTCTCGCCTCATGGGCTAGGCGAGGGGTGATTAGCTTCATAGAGGCTCACCTTAGATCACTAGAGAGCATAGAGAAGCTTTTTGAGCTTGCTCAAAGAAGACAAAGATAGGTTGGTATATGGCAAATATAACAAAAAAAAGAGATGAAAAGGCATACTCCGAACTAAAAGAGGCGATCCTCGCTTCTAAGAGATCGTTTCTTATAGTTGGGTTTTTTAGTATGTTTATAAACATTATGATGCTAACACCATCACTATATATGCTTCAACTTTACGATCGCGTAGTTGGAAGCAGAAGCGAAGAGACGCTTATCATGCTCACACTCATAGTAGTGGTGATCTACATCACTATGTCGATCTTTGAGATGGTTAGATCTCGCATACTTGTCAAAATCGGCAACAGCATAGATGAGAAGCTTAGTAAGCGGATCTTTGGCATACTTTTTGATCTAGAAAACCGTAGTCCTGGTAAGGGAAGCTCTCTACCGCTAAATGACTTGACGCAAGTTAGACAGTTTATGACGGGTAATGGGCTTTTTGCATTTTTTGATGCTCCATGGATTCCTATCTATATATTTGTGCTATTTTTGTTCCACCCATACTTTGGGTACTTCTCGATCTTTGCAGCAGTAGTGCTTGTTACTCTTGCTATCATAAATGAGTACTCAACAAAAGAGAAACTGCTAGAGGCAAACAACCTCAACCGAGCTGCAAGCATCTATGTAGATGCAAATATCCGCAACGCCGAAGTGGTAAATGCGATGGGTATGAAGAGTAATATTGAGCATCTCTGGCTAGAAAAGCACTACTCATTTTTGCACGCACAAAACGAAGCAAGCAACAAAGCTGGCGTGTGGTCAAACCTCTCCAAAGGACTTAGAACACTCTTTCAGTCACTCATACTTGGTGTGGGTGCATACCTAACTATACACTCTGAGATAAGTGGCGGTATGATGATAGCAGGTTCAATCCTAATGGGTAGAGCTTTAGCTCCACTAGATCTAATGATTGGCGGTTGGAAGGGCTTTAGCAGTGCTAGAACATCTTATAATAGACTCGATGCACTTCTTAGTGACTTCCCAAAAGATAAAGAGTATATGAGACTACCCTCTCCTAAGGGTGAGATCATCTTAGAAAATGTTGTAGTAGTTCCACCAAACGCATCTGCACCCTCTGTCAAGGGCGTATCTATGATGATAAACAGAGGCGATGTAGTGGGCATCATAGGGCCTAGTGCAGCTGGCAAAAGCTCACTTGTGCGGGCGATGCTTGGGCTTTGGCCACTCGCAAGTGGTAAAGCTAGACTCGATGGTGCAGATATAAGCCAGTGGGATAGAGTAGATCTTGGTGGCTATATAGGCTACTTGCCTCAAGATGTGGAGCTTTTTGCGGGGACTATCTCACAAAATATCGCAAGATTTGGTGAAGTAGATCCAGATAAAGTTGTCGAAGCGGCTAAAAAAGCGGGCGTACACGATATGATACTTCGCCTACCTGATGGGTACGATACGCTCCTTGGAGTGGGCGGGATCGCACTCTCAGGCGGTCAGAGACAACGCATCGGTTTTGCAAGAGCGATCTACAACAACCCAACTCTAGTTGTGCTTGATGAGCCAAACTCAAACCTTGATGATGCTGGTGAAGCAGCACTTGCAGCAGCTATTACTACGCTAAGAACAGAGGGTACAACGGTGGTGCTTATCACGCATCGCCCTAGTTTACTTCAAGCCACAAACAAGATAGCAGTACTCAAAGCTGGTCTGCTTGAGCTATATGGAGCAAGTGGTGAGATCTTAGCAAAGCTAACACAAGCACAAAAACAGGTAAGCACAAAACCACAACCACCACTTGGTGGCGGTGCAAAAGTAAGCCTTAGCAAACCAGGAGAGTAGTGTGAGTATAGATATGAAAAAATTAGAGGCTCCTAGCAGTGACGATCGTGGCATAATCCGCTTTGGTCTTGGTGTGTTTTTGGTGGTGTTTATCGCACTTGGTGGTTGGGCTAGCTTCGCTCCGCTTGCTACTCACGCAGTAGCAGTTGGGCAGGTATCAGCAGATCTAGACAAAAAGAGCGTTCAGCACCTAGAGGGTGGTATAGTTGAGCAGATCTTTGTAAAAGATGGTGATGTGGTCAAAAAGGGCGATGTGCTAGTTAAGCTAAGCGAGATCCAAACAAGAGCACAGCTCGATACGCTTCGTGATCAACTACAAGAAAAACTTGCGGAGTTTGCAAGACTGCAAGCTGAGAGAGATGATCAAAACGAGGTGATCTTTAGCGATGAGGTGGTTGATGAGAAGGCAAAAAGAGATCAGCTAAATATATTTGAATCGACCAAAAAGAGACGAGCAAATGAGGTGATCCTCACAAAACAGCGAACTCTACAAGCACAAAGTCAGATCAAAGGATCACAAAGTCTTTTGGAGAGTAAAAAGGAGCGTATGGCATCAAATAGCGAAGAGATCAAAGAGTGGAGCACTCTTTATGAGCAGAGACTTGTAGATAAGAGTCGCACAAGAGAGCTTGAGAGAGAAAATGCTCTCTTAAGCGGTGAGATCGCTAGCTATGAGTCAGATATCATAAGGCTAGAAGAGCAGATCAATGAGCTGCGTAGCCAACAAGAGCTAAGAGACAAAGAGTTTATGGACGAGACACTAAGAAGATATGTAGATACAAAAAGCATCATATCAGAGCTTAGAAGCAGAATCGATGCAAACGAAGATGTACTCAAGCGAAGTAGCATAGTAGCACCTATTGATGGGGTGGTTGTTGGCATGAGTATGCACACCATTGGCGGGGTGATCTCATCAGGGCAGAAGATCTTAGATATAGTCTCACAAGATACAGATCTCTATGTTGTAGCACAGGTACAAATCACCGATATAGACAAGGTCAAAAATGGGCTAATCGCAGATCTTCGCTTCTCAGCGTTTGATCTAAAGCTCACAAAAGTGATCGAGGGTGAGGTTTTTCATGTCTCAGCAGATAGTTTTATAGATGAGAAAAATGGTGCTCACTACTATCAAGCTAAGATCCGTATGACGCCACAAGGGGCAGAACAAGCAAGAGAGCATGGGTTTAACCTAGTAGCTGGAATGCCCGCAGAGGTTATGATAAAAACGGGTGAGCGAACAGTGCTAAGCTACATCGTAAAACCGTTTGCAGATATGCTAAGCAGGGGTTTTAATGAAGAGTAGAACTATAATAGCTAGCTTACTACTAGGTGCTAGCGTGGCTAGTGCGGAGGTGCTTACATTTTCTAGTGCTTACACTCTTGCACTAGAGCACTCAAATGAGATCAAATCCCTAGAGTATAGTGCGATGGCGGAAGAGGAGAAGATAGATCAAGAAAAGAGTGGCTACTTACCACAAGTAAACCTCTCAAGCTACTACCGAAAAAGCGAGTACAAAGTAAACCCTTCTAAAAACAAGATCAAACAGGGGCTTATAAACTACACAGCGACGCTAAGACAGAGCATCTACAACAAAGAGGTTTACAGTAGAGTTGATGCTCAAGAGGCAAGAAGCAGATACTCAAGCGTGCGAGTAGAAAAAGAGAAAGAGGCACTTGCTCAAAAGGTCTTTAAGAGTTATCTTGATGTGCTAAAGTCGCAAAATAGGATAAATCTGCTTAGATCTCACCTTGAGTACACCGACTCAAGACTTGCTGATATCATCGCTCGCTACGATATACATATGGCAAATAAGATGGATCTTTTTGGTATGAGAGTGGAGATGGCAAGTGCTAAGATCGAGCTAGATAAGGAGCTAAAACTCTTTAAAGTTTATGAGCTAAAGCTCAAAAACTACCTAGGCGATGTGGAGTATGAGTTGCCAAATATCAGCTCAGATAAGATACTGCTTGATGTTTTAGATCAGATGAGAGCTCAGACTCTAAAAGATGCAGATCTAGATAGTAGCTTGATGGTAAAAGAGTATGAAGCTGCTTATGAGATCTCAAAGGAGGATATAAAAAGTGCTATATCGCTTCACTATCCATCGCTTAACTTTGACGCATCATATAGCTACTACGACACCGACACACCAACAACAGATGCACCCTATGACTCTACAAGCTTTGCGATGGTGAGTCTAAACATACCTATTTATAGCGGTGGATACGCAAGCTCAAGGGTAGAGAGTGCTAAGCTTAGCAGTAAGTCAGCATTTGAAGATCTTGAGCATATAAAAAAGAGCGTAGGTGAGTCACATAGCGAGTACAAAGCCACATTTGAGGCATCTGCAACCTCTGTGGAGATGTACAAAGAGGCGATCGAGTCAGCCAAACTCTACCTAGATGCGATGACGCAAGGGTATGAGCATGGACTAAAGAGCCTTATAGATCTAAACGATGCAAAAAGTAAGCTAGATGAAGTTAGGTACAAATATATAGAAAACCTCTACGAGATGGTGGACTCATACATCGGAATCCTCATACTTAGCAACAACTTTGACAAGCTAGATCTGCTTGATAAACTAGTAGAGTAGTCATTTGTAGATGATGATCTTTACTACCTGGGAGGCTAAAAGTGACACTTTTTGATGTAGAGTATGAGGAAAAAGAGAGTAGTCAAAGTAGCTCTTGTCCTAAGATAGTGATCTTAGATACAGAGACTACGGGCATAGATGAAGATGACCGCGTTATACAGCTAGGTTTTATGGTGCTTGATGGCGATGGTGTTGAGGTGCACAATGAGCTATTTAGCAGTAGTGTAGCCATTAGCCTAAGGGCGATGGAGACGCACAACATCACGCCAGAGATGTTAGAGGGTAAGCCAAAATGTACGCAAAGCAAGGCATTTGCAAGGCTAAATGAGCTAAATAGTGCATCAAACTACCTTGTGATCCATAACGCTCCATTTGACACTTCGATGCTTCGCAAAGAGGGTTTTGAGCCTAAAATGAGAGTGATCGACACACTAAGAGTTGCAAAACATCTACTAAAAAATGAAGAGGCTCACCGCTTGCAGTATCTAAGATATAGCCTTGGGCTTTACAAAAATGAAGCAGATGAGGCGAAAAACCTTGGCGTAGAGATCAAAGCCCACGATGCGATCGGCGATGTGCTTATCTTAAAACTGCTACTTGAGGAGCTACAAAAGCACAAGAGCCTAGATGAGATGTCCACTCTTACGCAAACACCGCTCATAGTTGAGAAGTTTAGATTTGGTAAGTATAAAGATAGGCTCATAAAAGATATAGCCATAGAGGATAATGGCTACTTAAAGTGGCTACTTAAAAATATGAGCGATATGGACGAAGATCTTCGCTACTCGCTAGATCTAGTGCTAAAGAAGTAGTGCCACAACTATAAAAAGCAGAAGTGCTATACCACCGCTAAGCAGGGCGTAGGGTAACTGTGTTTGTACATGCTCTATAATCTCACAATCAGCTGCCATCGACGATATGATGGTGGTATCGGAGATGGGCGAGCAGTGATCGCCAAAAACCCCGCCCGATATAACCGCTCCAATAGCTAAAGCAACACTAGCATCTGTGCTGATGGCTAGTGGGATTGCGATGGGCATCATGATGCTAAAAGTCCCCCAACTAGTGCCTGTTGCAAATGAGATCACACTTGAGATGAGAAATATAAGTGCTGCGATAAATATCGGATCTATGCTATCTGTGATGAGTGAAGCCAGATAGACTCCCGCTTCTAGCTTATGCGTCGCCTCCCCGATGGCAAAGGCAAGTAGCAGTATAGTAGTAATAGGCACAAACGCCACAAAACCATCACGAGCACTCCTAGCAAATTTGCCAAAACTCATGTTGCCACTTAGTGTATAAAAGGGTAGCATAAGAGCAAGTGTCGTAGCCATAGTGTAAAAAATGGCACTAGATCCACTCCCGCTTAGTATATCGCCATCGCCCGTTATGTAGAGATAGACAAAAACAGACGCCACCATAACCAAAATAGGAAGCACCATAAACCAAAGTGAGGCTTTTTTTAGGTTGTGCCTAATTACAGTTGGCTCTTTATAAGTAGCATGCTTCATCGCTCCTAACCTAAAGTCATAGAGTATAAAAAGCATCGTTACCACGAGGGCACTAAATGAGTAGAAGTTAAAGAGTATGCCTTCTATGAGTAGCTCAATGGGATTTGCCTCCACCACGCCCTGCTCCACTTGTGAAGCGATAAGCCCTAGCAGCAGTGCTCCCCAGCCATTTATAGCGATGATGGAGCTAATGGAAGCTGAGGTAGAGTCACAAACAAGAGCTAGTTTTGCTTGAGCTATCTTGTAGCGAGGTGCGAAACTTCTCCCAACTGCCCCAGATACAAGTGCTGTAATAGAGGACTCTACAAATATAAGCACACCCAAAAAGTAGCTAAGAAGTAGGGCAGATCTCTCATCTTTAACAAGAGCGACTCTTTTTTGCATAAACTCCACAAAGCCCTCAATCCCACCAGATGCCTCAATAAGGGCTATGATACTCCCAGCTAAAAGAGCAAAAGCGAGTGTCTTTAGCACCCAAGCCTCACTCAAAAGCGAGACAAATAGCTCTACTACTCCCATTAGTGAACTAGCAAAAGCGAAGTCATTTAGGATAAAGTATGCTAAAACGGTTGCGAAAAATAGTGAGATATAGACATTTTTGCTCTTAAGAGCAAGTATGATAGCTAGAAGTGAGGGGAGTAGTGAAGTAAAACCAAACTCTACCAAAGAGTCAAAACTCTATAACTAAAAGTTTAAGCCCAGATCTGCCAAAAAGCTCACGGTATGGCTCGCACTCTCTCTCTTTGGACTCGCTAAAGCCTAGCTTTTTGTAGTAGAGCAGATCCTCTAGTGAGCCTTTTTCTATAATGGTTTCAGCTAAGCGGTACCCCTTTAGGCGGGCATTTAAAAGGGCTTTTTGCATAAGAGCTTTAAGCACACCAGCATCAACAAAACCCTCTATCTCTTGCATAAAATCAAGGCGAAGTATCTTGTTGTTTAGCTCAAAACTGCACATTCTAAGCACCTCTAGTGACTCATTTTCATCAGTCTCTACACCAATCTGCTCAAGTGCTTTTAAAAATGTCTCTTGGTTAGCAACTCGTGGCTCATAACTACAAAGCGTGCCAACTCTTTTGCCATCAAGCTCGGCTATGAGGAAGTTGGTATAGTGTAGATAGCTTTTTAGCTCACATACGCTCAAACGCTCTAGCATCTCAAGCACTTTGGCATCATCTCTTGTGTCAAATATAAGATCAAATAATCCGATCTTCTTTGATGCCCTAGAACTCTTTAGGATCATTTGTGCCAAAAACGAAGCGTCCTCTGCGGTGGCCTTTCTAACTTCTATACCCATATTTTAGTTCCATTAAACTGTTTCAAATTTTGGTAATAGTAACATATATTATGTTAAAAAGTTTCTTAATATTGGTAATTTTACACTCTTTGGCGGTTGCAAGCGAGCAACTTTTAGTTATACTCGCAAAAGATCACACTAGCACCAGAGGCAAGCTCTATGCGTTTGAAGATAACAAAGAGGCGTTTGCAAGCTTTATCGTCGAGCTAGGATCTGGCGGACTTGGCGGTGGAGTGGGGCTTGATAGCTTGCTAGCAAACGCAGGAGCTCAAAAGAGCGAGGGCGATGGCAAAGCACCCATTGGGCTATTTGATCTTAGTGCAATCTTTGGCTATGAAGCTAGCTTTAGATCTAAGATGCCATATATCTACGCTTTGGCAGATCTGCTCTGCATAGATGATGCAGCCTCCCCAAACTACAACAAAATACTCAGATATAGTGGCGAGGAGCTTGGCAGTTTTGAGCTTATGAGACGAGATGATCATCAATACCGCTTAGGTGTAGTAGTAGATCACAACAAAGAGGGTCTAAAAGGTAGAGGAAGTTGTATATTTTTACACATAAAAAAAAGCGAAAACTCGCCTACTGCTGGGTGTAGTGCCATGAGCTATGAGCAGATGAGACAAGTTGTTTTGTGGCTAGATAAGACAAAAAACCCTAAGCTTTTGCAGATCAGCACAGATGAGATAGAGCTTGCAAAAAAGCTCTACCCTAACTTGCCTCTTTGGACATATGATCTAGTGCAGTGATGCCTAGCAAGCTTAGTCCAACCCGCAGGCTTAGCCCTACAACCATAACCGTTTTTAGCAGTTTTGCTTCATCGGCAGTTCCTAAGATCTTATGATCGTAGTAAAACTTATGAAGCATAGAGGCTAAATGGCGTAGATACTCTGGGAGTTTTTGTACCGCTCTTTGGTTAAACGCGTCCTCTACTACCTCACCTAGTAAAAGTGCCTCAAAAAGCAGGTTTGTAGCATCTTCGCTTAGAGCATCTAGGCTAGAAGAGAGGATTTCACTTTGAGAGAGTGAGCTTTTTGTGATCATTGTTTGTATGCGAGCGTGAGCATACTGTATATAGTAGATAGGGTTTGAGCTATCCTGTTTTTTAAGCTCCTGCACATCAAACTCTAGTGCGGTATCGCTCTTTTTGGAGGCAAATATATAGCGAAGTGCATCAAAGCCGATCTCCTCTACAATATCACTCATTAGGATCACATTGCCTGAGCGTTTACTCATCTTGTATGGCTCACCATCTTTAAGTAGGCTCACCATCTGCGAGAGAAGCACCTCTAGTTTTTGGCTATCATACCCCAAAAACTCCACACTCGCCTTTACTCTAGCGATATAGCCGTGATGATCTGCTCCCCAGATGTTGATGTAGTGATCATAACCCCTCTCAAACTTCTGGTTGTGGTAGATGATATCGCCCGCTAGATAGGTTGGTCTGCCATCTTCTCTAACTACTACGCGATCGCTATCGTCTCCCTTTTGACTTGAAGCGATAAAGAGTTTGTCATCTTTTTTATAAACTCCATCACCCATCTTCTCCATCACCCTATCCCACTCACTATATAGAGCGGACTCATAGACAAAGGTGTCAAAAGCGATGTTTGTATCTGCTAAAGTCTTTATGATGAGCTTCATCACCTCATCTTTTGCCCACTGTGCTAGCTCTTTTTGACGCTTCTCATCGCGAAGGATCTCATCACCAAAAAGCTCTCTTGCCATAGAAGCTAGATCTGCTAGATACTCACCCCTATAATACGCCTCTGGATACTCCACATCTTCACCAAAAAGTGTGCTTCTAGCCTCAAGCTGAAGTGAGAGACCAAGCAGATCTATCTGATTGCCCGCATCATTTACATAATACTCTGCGGTTATATCATAACCTAGATGTTTAGCTAAACGGTAGAGTGTGTCGCCATATATAGCACCTCTAGCATGCCCAATATGCAGAGGTCCTGTCGGATTTGCACTTACAAACTCTAAGAGTATCTTGCCCTCTTTATCGCCTTTTGCAAAGCTCTGCTCATCTGCTAAGATAGAGGTGACATAGGAGTCCAAAAAGCTCTGGCTTAGGTAGAAGTTTATATAGCCTTTTAGTGGCTCAACTTTGGCAAAGATGGGATCTTCAAGCTCTTTAGCTAGATCTTCGGCTATGGCTATGGGTGATTTTTTGAGCTCTTTAGCAAGTGTAAATGCCATGGGCGTAGCAAAATGCCCAAAAGAGCGATCTTTTGGCTTCTCTAGGACGATCTCACGCCCTAGTTTGGCTCTTAGTAGTTCTAAAACTGTGGACTTCAAAGCTTAAGCTTGTGATGTAGTTTTTGGCTCCTCAGTAGCTTTTGCTACTTCGCCCTCAACCTTTTTGGCTTCCTCTTTTACTTCGCTAGCAGCTGCTTCTGCGGTATTCATCTCCTCTTTAAAGCTCTTGATCCCTTTTCCAAGTCCCTTTGCAAGTTCTGGAATCTTTTTTGCTCCAAATAGCAACACCACGATGATAAGTATAACGATAAGCTCTTGACTGCCTATGCCCATTTTATTTCCTTTGTTAAAATTTAAGTAGCGAGATTATAGCCAAATTTATACAATATCTCCGCTACTCTTCATATTTTCGTATAAACTCATTGATCTCATCTTGCTTGATCTTTAGTCTTGCAACACTCGCAACAAGCTTCAGTTTTGCCGCAGCTTCATCAAACTCATCATTGATGATAAAGTAGTCATACTCATCTATGCGTTGGATCTCTTTTTTTGCCATCTCGATGCGTTTTTGAACCACCTCATCACTATCAGTTGCTCTTCCATAGAGTCGTTTTTTAAGCTCTGCTAGGTTTGGTGGAGTGATAAAAACGGAGGTAGATATATCGCCAAGTCGCCTTTTTATGGTTGCATGACCTTGCACATCGATGTCAAAAATGACCAGCTTACCATCTTTTAACGCCTCTTTTACAGGCTTGATAGAAGTACCATAGTAGTTGTTATGAACTATGGCATACTCTAAAAATAGCTCCTCGGCTATATCTTTTTTGAACTCATCTACACTCACAAAATGGTAGTGAACACCATCGATCTCCCCATCTCTGGGTACTCTTGTAGTAGTTGAGATGGAGAAGTAAAACTCACCTATATCATGCTCTACGCACTTTAGGAGTGAGCTTTTACCCGCTCCGCTAGGGCCTGAGATGATCAGTATAGCTCCGCAAACTCCACTCATCGCCTAACCTATGGTGATGTTTATGGAGATCTTTTGATCTTTTAAAAGTGCCTTCACACCCTCATCTTCGAGTGCTAAGAGTAGTTTTTTAAGCGATGAAGCTGGATCTTCACTCACGCTCTCTTGTGGTGCATCAAGCTCATCTTCTCTATCCTCTTGCATCTCATCTTGTAGCTCACCCAGCATAGCACTCTCTTGAGGCTCATCATCAACTGCTTCGCCTAGAGCATCTTTGATCTCGCTACTACTAAGCATCGCAAGCTCATCTAGCATATCATCATCTATGACACTATCTAGCTCCTCACTGCTTAGCTCGCTTTTTGCCTCTTCTATGCGTCTGCTTAGATCATCTAACTCATCTAGCTCACTAGAAGCTAGCACCTCATCATCAAGCTCATCTGCTACATCATCAGACACTAGATCGTCAAGATCTTCTTCTATCTCCTCAACTTCACTCTCATCTGCCAAATCCGCAAGATCACCAAGTTGATCTGGTGTATCTTCCTCGCTCTTGTCTATAAGATCTGAAAGATCACCAAGCTCCTCATCAAGATCTGGTGTATCTTCTTTACTCTCATCTGCAAGATCACTAAGCTCCTCATCAAGAGCGATCTCCTCTGCTATATCATCAAGGCTAAACTCTTCAGCATCAAGATCTTCCTCTTGCAACCCTGAGATCTTTTCTAGATCTAGTGCCTCATCAAACTCAAGCTCTTTCGCCTCCAAAAGCTCATCTAAAAGCTCCTCTTGCACATCTAAGCTAACATCTAAATCATCATCAAGATCATCGCCCAAAAGCCCTTGAACCTCTTTTAGCTCATCTTCATCTAGCACAGATGGAGTCTCTAGCAATGGATCTTCAAGCCCATCATCAAGATCTTCAAGTCCGCTGTTCAAATCTTCAAGCCCATCATCAAGATCTTCAAGCTCATCATCAAGATCTTCAAGCCCATCATCAAGATCTTCAAGCTCATCATCAAGATCTTCAAGTCCGCTGTTCAAATCTTCAAGCCCATCATCAAGATCTTCAAGCTCATCAAACTTGATCTCCTCTTTATCTTCTAAAAGATCTAGATCATCTTCGCCTAGTTCATCTATGCTACCTAGCTCATGCTCTAGTTCATGCATAAGCATATCCTCCTCTAGTGGCACCACACTCTTAGCCACAGTAGCAAAAAGCTCGACAAGATCTGTTGGCAAAAACGGCTTTTTGATCCCATATTTGAACGCTTCTGGCACTTCAACATCTCTAGTGTGAATGAAAAGTGCCTCCTGAAATCTAACCGTAGAAAGAACCATCTCCATAGTACTATCGCTATACAAGGCATCATCAACGATAAGCAGATCACAACTATATGTAGAGACTAGCTCATCGACGCTCTCGTAAGATTCTAAAGTGGAGTTGGTCTTGTTAGCACTTAAAGTTACAAGCTTGGTAACTACTGGGTTGGAGTTTAGAAGGAAGATTTTCATAGCCTATGATCCCTAGCGTTAGAGTTTGTATATTGTACCAAAAAAACTAAAAAAACAAACCTAAATGGCTAAACGCTTCAGATATTTGAGCTTTGAGCACCAAAAAGATAGCACTTAGAGCTGCGATGATAACGCCAAGTGAGAGTGCGATCTTGATAGGATAGCCGATGACTAGCAGGTTAAACTGTGGCATAGTTTTCATAATCATACCAAATATAACATCGCTTAGTAGTCCAAGAGCGGTAATGGGAAAAGCGACCATAAACCCAAAGAGAAACATATTTGATGTAGCGTGGATTATATACTGAAAGTAGTTGCTACTTAGCACCAAAGAGCCTAGTGGAACACTAAGAAGTGAGTGCGAACAAAAGAGTATGATCCAGTGATGCAGATCAGTTGCAAGCAGGATCATTATAGCTAGGAGTGAGAGAAACTGCGACATTATGGGCGAAGATACGCCCGTTTGTGGATCGATCGCACTTGCCATCGAAAAGCCCATCATAAAGGAGATGATCTCCCCTGCGTAAGTGATGATATGAAAAGCAAGCTGAAGCACAATCCCAACTGCGATGCCAAAAAGTATCTCGCTAAGCAGGGCTATAACAACGCTTGTGATATTCACCTCAAACCCAAGAGGTGGCAGTTGTGGATAGAAGATGATAGTAAAAAAGAGTGCCATCATTGCCTTGATATTTGCAGGGATCGCATTGTGCGAAAAGATGGGCACAAGCAAAAAGATGGAGCTAAGTCTTGCAAGCAGAAGCATAAAGCTTATGACATTATGTTCGCTAAAAAGTGTAACCCACCCCATCTATACCAACTTTTTAAGCCTTTGATCTTCTAGTCTAAACACATGCTTGCATCTAAAGGCTAGCTCCTCATCATGCGTAACCAAAATCATACCAGCTTGATAGTTTTGCACATACCTAAAGAAGATCTCCATCACCTCATTTGCGGTGTTTTTGTCCAGATTGCCCGTAGGCTCATCTAAAAATAGGATCTTTGGTTTTTTAGTAAGAACCCTTGCGATAGAGACTCTTTGTTGTTGCCCGCCAGAGAGTTGCGTCACTTTTTTACTCATAACCGCATCGATGCCTAGATCTCGCAAAAGCTCCTCATCTATGCTTTGTGATGAGAGGATCGACGCTACTTCAAGGTTCTCATAAGCACTAAAGCCCTTAAATAGATAGTGCGACTGAAACACAAGCCCGATCTTGTCTCGGCGAATCGTCAAAAGCTCCTTTGAGCTAAGAGAGGAGATCTCTTTGTCAAAAAGCTCTACACTCCCGCCATCTGGGCTTAAGAGAGCACAAAGTATATGTAAAAGTGTCGATTTGCCACTACCACTACTACCGATGATCGATATAGACTCCCCCTCCCTAAGCTCAAGCGAAACTTCGCCAAATAGTTTGTAGTCAAATGAGTGTGAAAGGTTGGTAGCTTTTAGAAGTGTCATGTGTGGATTATAGCATAAGTTGTGGGGGTGTAGCAACCAAAAAGTTGCTACAAAAAAGTGGTTTTAGCTCATTTGAGCTGCGACTTCAGCAGCGAAGTCATCAGCTTTTTTCTCGATGCCCTCACCAACTTCAAGTCTAACAAACTCTACAACCCTAGCAGTTCCGCCAACCGCAGCAGCAGCTGCTTCGATCGCCTCACCAACAGTTAGTTTATCATCTAGTACATAAGTTTGATCTAAAAGTGCAAGCTCTTTATCTAGTGTAGTGTTATCATCTATAAAGCGAGCAACTTGACCAGGTATGATCTTATCCCAGATCTTCTCAGGTTTGTTTTCAGCTCTAAGTTTTGCTTCTATATTCTCTTTGGCTTTTGCTAAAACTTCATCGCTTAGTTGAGCCATTGAGATATATTGAGGGATATTTTTTAGAGGTTTTCCTAAGCGGGATAGCTCCTCGTTCTCTTTTTTTATAGCCTCGATTCTACCCACAGTTTCTGACTCTACAAACGCCATATCAAAGTCTTTATAAGAGAGTGTTTTTGGCTTCATAGCTGATGCGTGCATCGCGATGTTTTTAAGCATAGGGCGGATCGCATCTGCTGTTTTTGCACTATCACACTCAGCTAAAACGATAACTGCTATACGATCATTTGAGTGGATATAGCCATTTAGTGCCATATTGTCGCTTTTTGCCTCAAGTGTAGCAAAACGGCGAAGCTCAATCTTCTCACCAATCTTTGCCACCGCGTCAGTAAAGCCAGCACCAAAGCTACTTGCCATAACTGCATCTACATCTGCGTAGTTGCCCTTAAAGATCTCCTCTACACTATCTTTTACTAGATTTTGAAACGCCTCATTTTTAGCAACAAAGTCTGTTTCAGAGTTTACTTCAACAACGCTAGCTTTTGAGAAATCATCTGCGATCTTTAGCCCCGCAAGCCCTTCAGCAGCGATACGATCAGCTTTTTTTGCATTTTGAGCGATACCTCTTTGTTTTAGCCACTCGGTAGCTTTTTGCATATCTCCATCACTCTCTACCAACGCTTTTTTACAATCCATCATAGGAGCATCAGTCGCGGAGCGGAGATCTTTTACCATCGAAGCTGTAATTTCTGCCATTTACTTAACTCCTTCCATTTTAAACTCTTCTGAGCCTTCATCAAGCTCTAGTTTTTTTCTGATGTTCTCTCTAGCTTCAGGATCCCCACTACCAGCGATAGCTTTACCCTCATTGATAGCCTCTGCCATCTCTTTACAGAAAAGCTGAATAGATCTAATAGCATCATCATTTCCTGGGATTGGGTAGTCGATGAGATCTGGATCACAGTTTGTATCTAGTGGAGCGATCACTGGGATACCAAGTCTTCTAGCCTCAAGTACCGCTGTGTGCTCCTTAGCAGCATCAACGATAAATAGCATATCAGGCAAGCTTTTCATATCTTTGATCCCGCCAAAGTATGACTCAAGTTTCTCCTTCTCACGACCAAGCATAAGAGCCTCTTTTTTAGTTAGAAGGTTGATCTGACCACTCTCTTGCATCTCACCGATGATGTCAAGTTTGCGGATAGATTTTTGGATAGTTGGGAAGTTTGTAAGCATACCGCCTAGCCATCTGTTATCAACATAAGGCATACCACAAGAGATAGCTGCCTCTTTTACAGACTGACGAGCCTGTTTTTTTGTACCTACAAATAGTATAGTTTTGCCCTCTGCTGCGGCATCTAGCACAACTTGATAAGTTTGTCTAAAATATCTTAGAGTCTTTTGAAGATCTATGATATAGATATTTTTTCTTACGCCAAAGATATACTTTTTCATCTTTGGGTTCCATCTGCGTGTTTGGTGTCCGAAGTGTACACCGCACTCTAGTAAATCCTTCATTGTTACCATGTCTAGGTATCCTTTAAGTTGGGTATTTTGCTGGTTTGCACCGAAAGTATCTAGCATACTGATCCTAAAAAGGGAGTTGCACCAACAAGTGATACTATCTGTTTAATAATTTCTCACAAATTAGAGAAAAAATCGCGAAATTGTAACAAAATGATCATTAAGGTTTGCTTGATGAGGCTTGGCAAGTGGTAACACTATACTATATAATATTAGCTATTTTTATATAAATGCTATTTTTAAAATAACTTTTATCTATTTTTTGGCATATTGTTACCACAAATCAAAAGTTTGATGATTTTATCAAAAAGGAAGAAAATGAACAGTTTTAAACCACTGCTAACATCACTCGCGGCCGCTACACTTCTAGCTTCAACTCTTGGGGCGGACTCTATGTATGAGAGATTTGAAGCTATGGAGAAGGAGATGCAGAAGCTAAAAGCTGAGATCGCCTCTTTAAAGGGCAAAAAGACGCTTGCTGCTATAAAAAACATAGAAGTAGATGAAGAGGGTAGTGATGATGAAGAGGGTGACTATCATGATGATGAGCTAGAAGAGAGGATTGATGATATCGAAGAGAGCATCGCAGAGATCAACCGCAACACCGCAGGTTCACACCTAAAGTTCAATGTGGACTACCGTTTTGCCATAGAAAATATGCACTACAAAATGGCAGATGGCTCAAAAGCGGACAATGACGCATTTATGACAAACCGCATCTGGCTAAATATGGGCTATCAAGCCACCAACAACCTAAGCTTTGCAGCTCAACTAGCTTACAACAAAGCATTTGGTGCAAGAAGTGGCTCAAGCGATCCTAGAAACGGGAGCTTTGAGACATTTGACTGGATCTCAAACGAAAACGCATTTGATGATCAGCTAAGAGTTAGATCTGCTTATATCTTCTACAAAGATATGGAGTTTATGGGCTATGACATACCGTGGACATTTAGTATAGGGCGTCGCCCATCAACTGATGGTCATCTGGTAAATCTACGCGATGACACTAGAGAAAACTCGCCACTAGGGCATAGTATAAATGTTGAGTTTGATGGTCTTAGCTCATCATTTATGCTAAACAAGGAGACAGGCACTTATGTGAAACTTTGTGCAGGGCGAGGTATGAGCAACGCATCTCCACGCTTTAGCTCCACTCCATATAGCAAAAATAGCGTTGATAACTCAAGTATAGATCTAGCAGGACTTATCTTTGTGCCGTATGATGATCGAACCTATCAAATCGCCACTCAGTACTACTACGCAGCAAATCTTATAGATGTCAAAAACCCAGCTGACTACACTCAGGGCTTTGATACAGTGGGCAATATGCACAGTGGAACGATCCATCTAAAAACTACGGGACTTGGCGGGAGTTATAGTGAGTTTTTATACGACACTATCTTTTTTGCTAGCTTTGCAGTCTCCAAAACAGATCCAAAAAGCAACCAAAGTATGCTAGGTGCTGATCTGGGCAAAAGCAGAAGTGGTACATCTTTTTGGCTAGGAACACAGTTCCCATCACTCATAAGTGATGAGGGAAGATGGGGAGTTGAGTACAACCATGGTAGCAAATATTGGAGAAGTGTAACTTATGGTGAAGATACCAACATCGGCTCAAAACTTGCAACTCGTGGTGATGCTTATGAGGCGTATATGACTGAGTATCTTGTTGAAGATGTTCTCTCACTTCAGCTTCGCTACACCTACATAGACTACAAATACTCAGGAAGTAACGGCTTTTTTGGTGGCACAAGTGGAGCTGCTATGAGTATGAGTGATGCAAGAGCATTTGGCATAGGTGATCAAGTAGTAGATAAAGCTCAAGATATAAGACTCTATCTACGCTACAAATATTAGTAGGCTATCTGCCTGCTAACTCCTCAAGTTTAAGCCTCACCGCTTCGGCGTGAGCTTTGACTTTTACATTTTTCCACACAGCTGCGATCTTGCCATCTGGATCTATGATATAAGTTGATCGCCCTATCCCCATATACTCTTTGCCGTAGTTCTTCTTTAGTTGCCATACGCCATACGCCTCGATCATCTTTTTGCTCTCATCACTTAGCAGAGTGATCTCTAGTGAGTGCTTACCCGCAAACTTTTGATGGCTTGAGACACTATCAGCACTCACACCCAAGATGATCGCATCTTTTGAGCTAAACTCGGGCGAAGCCTCACTAAAGTCACACGCTTCAGTTGTACACCCAGGGGTGCTATCTTTTGGGTAGAAGTATAAAACTATCCACTTTCCTAAGAGATCTCTTAGACAGATCTCAACCCCATCTTGATTTGGCAGACAAAACTCTGGGGCATTTACGCCAATTTCTAACATTTCTACTCCTCTACTTTACTTGTGCTATGCTTCTCTATAACCTCGGCTACCACGACTCCAACGATATGCAGTGGTATGAAGATCAAAAAGTAGTTATAGACAATCTCGTGAAGATCTTTTATACTTCTAAAAGTAGCCTCAGCTAGTGCTAGCTCCTCTTTGAAGTGAAGCATAAACCCACTTAGTGCCATAAAAACTATCGATGCGTAAAAGATGTAGTATGATACTCTAACACCCTTTTTGTGCAAACCTAAAGAGGCAAAAGGTATCTTATCTCTCTTATCAAAGATAGCCAAAAGCACTCTATATACTATCAAAAACGCAAGCATAAACCCGAGTATGATATGCCATTGCCACATCACATCTCTAATCGCCTTTGCTACCATAATGGCATCATCTCTTAAGACTTCAACGCCCACTCCTAAGAGTTTATCCATGATAATCTCTGAGTTAGCCCGATAACTTAAAAAACCCTTTCTAAGCAAAACTGTTCCAACTAGCCCAGAGACAACAAAAGCACTCAGCCAGTGCCAAGCTTTAAAAAGAGCGGTATATCTCATTTGTGTCTCCTAAAATTTCATCTATCATCATTTTAGCGACATTTTTATTTGTCATAGAGGCTAATTTTTCACTCTTTTGCGTCAGATCTTCATCTAGCAGAGTTAAAAACAGACCTTTTAGATCCGCTCCCTCTCGCTCTAGCCACGCAAGATTAGCATCGCGTAAAAACTTAGCATTGTAGTACTGATGATCGAGCGCAGCGTATGGATATGGCACAAAGAGTGCAGGCAAGCCATTTGCACAAAGCTCCCAAAGTGTGCTAGCTCCAGATCTACTAACTGCTAGATCAGCTCGCTCCATAAGCGAGGCGATATCTTTGCTAAACGCCACCACCTCAGCATCTACACCAAGCCTTTTATACTCCGCTACTACTCGCTCATAATCCTTTTTGCCCGTTTGATGAACTATCTTTATGCCTCTGTTAGAGAGATCATCTACTACGCTAAGAGCTAGATCATTTATTGCTCTAGCCCCCAAAGATCCACCCAAAAATATAACACACTCTACACTTTTTCTAATGCGAAAGAGATCAAAAAAGATCTCTTGCACTGGATAGCCTTTGATGGGTGATGAGTCTTCATAGCTACTTACAAAACTCTTTGCGTAGGGCTTTAAGAGTGCATTTAACCTGCCTATAACCGCATTTTGTTCATGAATATAGAGCGGTTTTCTAACTAGAAGCGAAGCAAAACTAGCAGGTGCAGCAGAAAAACCACCTACACTATAAAGCACATCACAAGATCTAAGGATTTTTATAGATCTAAGAGTTGCCTTTAGTATCGCAAAAAGTGATGCTACCCTTGCTAAGCCTTTTTTGTTTACTACACCACTTGTAGGCAAAAAGTACGCCTCGCTAAAGAGATCCTCATAGTGCCCGCCATCACCAAAGTAGTCTCTATCTTGTCCGCTAGATGAGCCTATAAAGATAGTCTCAATGCCTCTGCTTCTTGCTTCTTTAGCGAGTGCAACTGCGATGGCTAGATGCCCACCTGTTCCGCCACCCGTGATAGCTAACTTCACTCGTTTTTCTCCTCTTTTACCACTCGAGTGGCCTTTTTTCCCTCCATATCCACATCTTTTGAGATCATCAGCACAAACCCGATCCCAATACTCGCCGCGATAATAGTTGATCCACCATAGCTAATAAATGGCACAGAGATCCCTTTGATGGGCGTTATGCCACTGATCCCATAGGCATTTACTAAAAATGCAAAAGCTAGTAGCAACGCCACACCAAGAGAGAGTAGATAATCACGAGGCTCCTTAGAGCGGTTGGCTACTTTAAATATGCGTTGAAGCATCATCAAAAAGAGTACAACCACCACCGCCACACCCACAAAACCAAACTCCTCTGCAAGCCCAGCAAGCACGAAGTCTGTATGGATCTCACTCAAAAAACCGAGCTTAAATGTACCGCTACCAAGCCCTACGCCAAAAAGAGAGCCGTTATTTATGGCATTTAGCGAGTGTCCGATCTGGTATGGTTCAACTTCTGGTGGCACTCTAAGTTTGCTTGCTATATCATCTGGAAAGAGTGCCAAAACACTATTTTGAGCTAACGCCCACCATGACTTTATGCGAAGTATGCGGTGATCTGCTGAAAATATAAAAAACAAAAACAGAAGCACAGACGAGGCAAACAAAAAGAAGAAAAACCTCAAACTACTCCCCGCAAGCATCAACATAAAAACAAGTGTAAGAGCAAGTACGATCACCTGCCCTAGGTCATTTTGCACAAAAGCGATCATCATCACTGCAAATATAAAAACCACCGCATATGGTGCGAAGCGTTTAAGCTCCGCAACTATGCCTATGCCACCGTGATAACCAAGCCTTCTTGAAAAACTCCATGCCAAAAAAAAGACAAACCCAACTTTAAAAAACTCAACAGGAGCAAGCGAAAAACCCCCAATCTTGATCCACCGCTTCGCTCCACCCACTGCGGGCACCAAACTCTCTGGCAAAAACGGCATCGCTATCATCGCAGCTGTGGAGATAAAAAAGAGCGTAAAACCTAAGATATTTAGATGCTTTTTAGAATCCATTTGAGCTAGCACAAAGATCACAAGCAGGCTAAAAAGCCCAAAAAGTAGCTGTCGAATCGCAAAATGAAACTCATTTGTCTCAAAAAGTATCGTGATATAGGTAGAGAGGGTGTATGAGAGCACAATACCTATGGCTATGAGTGTTGCCACCATCGCAAAGAGCTTACGATCTGCCATCTCTACTTGATCCTATTGATCTTTAGCACAAACTCCACCTCGCTTTTAGAGAGATGAAGCTCTTTTGCGATCATCTCTAGCGAGATGCCTTGGTTGTAGAGTGCTATGATCTTATCATCATCATTTGCGTGGATCGACGCAGGTAAGGAGATCTGCTTTATGCTTGACTCAAGATTTTGTATACGAGCATTTAGTGAGTGCTCAAGTTCACCTTGAGAGTGTTGAAGGTTTTTTATGGCAACACTCACGGGCTTGATGTAGTCGAAGTTGCTTCGCTCTATCTCGGCGTAGATCTCATCATTACTTAGGCGATCTTGTGAGTTTTTAAGAGCCTTACCTAGCTCATCAACTCGCTTTTTGTGGTAGAAGATCTCTTTGTTTAGCTCCTCGATAGCAATCGCCATTGAGCGGATATTTTTGTTATAACTTGTATCTTTTATGAAGATAAAATAGAGCATATAAAGCACCGCAACGCCCAAAACTACAACGATATACTCTATGCTAATAAACTCAAGATTCATCGCTAAACTCTTTTAGTTTTTGGATCTGCTTTCGCTCAAGCTGAGTGATGTAGCGGTTCCACTCACTCTCGCTATTTGCGTGCATTTTTGTGATATGTGCGAGGTTTTTACCAACTGCACTAAAGTAAAACACAACCATCTTTTTTGGAAATATCGGAAGCGTAGCGATGGCAAAATAGCTCTTAGCATCTTCTAGCAAATCTTCGCAAAGCTCTATATACTCAAACCCTACGCCACTGGTTTTTATCTCCATAAACTCAAGCTCCATAGCGTTAGAACTCCCGCCATCAAGCCTTGTCTCAAGCTCGCTTACTTTACGATGTAGCTCCACTACAAGCTGTATAAGCAGTGCTTCACTTTGAGTCTGCTCATCTTTTCTGATCGCATTTGAGGCGATCCACTGCGTCAAAGGGTCGTTTGAGAGGTGCATAAAGAGATCTTGAAACTTCTCATCTCTTAGGCTCGCAGGGCTAAAACTAACCACTAGATCACTATGCAGTAAAAACGGCTTCAAGCAAAGATCCTATCCATAACGATGAGTATGAAAAACATTACGCCAAGATAGCCATTTACTGTAAAAAAGGCTCGATCTATCTTTGTAAAGTCCTTCCTAACAAGGTAGTGCTCATAGCTAAGCATGATGGCACTAAGCACAACCGCCGTAAATGCAAGCACTCCTAGCGTTGCCACCCAGACAAAAAGTGCCCAAAAAAGCACGCTTAGTGCATGGAAAAACGCCGAGATCTCCATCGTCATAGCAGATCCATACTTAGCAGGCACAGAGTGCAGACCCTCACTTTGATCAAACTCTATATCTTGAAGTGAGTAGAGCAGATCAAAGCCCGCCACCCAAAAGATCACCCCAAGACTCAGTAGAACCGACCACGGCGTCACACTCGCACTCACCGCCACCACACCAGCGATAGGAGCAAGCCCAAGCGAGATACCAAGTATGATGTGAGCCGATGAGCTAAAGCGTTTGAAGTATGAGTAGCTCCCAAGCACGGCTAGTATGGGCAAACTAAGTGCAAATGCAAGCGGGTTGATCACATAAGCAACCGCTACAAAAACTAGAGCATTTATGGCGACAAATATAAAAATAGCTCCCGCGTCAAGCCTGCCATCGGCATTTGGACGACTTGCCGTGCGAGGATTTTTGGCATCTATGTGACGATCTGCAAAGCGGTTTAGCCCCATAGCAAAGTTTCTAGCACTAACTGCTGCGATGACACCCAAAAAGAGCAGTCCAAACCCAAACCACCCATCTGCTGCGACAACCATCGCTATAAAGATAAAAGGGAGCGAAAATATGGAGTGCTCAAACATCACAAGCTCGTTAAAATCTCTCACCTTGCCTAACAAACTCTGCACAAAAACCACCTAGCGTAAAATTGCTCTATTTTAACAAAATGTAAATTAAACTGTTATAATTTCACTTATGAAAGAGCTTGCCATCATCGGATCTACTGCTTCTGGAAAGAGCGATCTCGCCATCAAAGTTGCCCTAAAAAAAGATGCCTACATACTATCGCTTGACTCGCTAAGCATATATAAACAAATCGACATAGCATCAGCAAAACCAAGTAAGCAAGATCTTGCAAAAGTGCCTCATTTTGGAGTAGATCTCATAAGTGTAGATGAGCATTTTAGTGTGCAAAACTTCATAGATCTATATAGACAAACTAAGCAGATCTGCTTAAGAGATAGCAAAGATCTCATCATTGTAGGCGGGACATCATTTTATCTTAAGTCGCTTCTTGATGGACTCTCGCCACTACCTGTTGTCAGCAAAGAGGTGGAGCAAAAAGCAAGCATCGCGATGCAAGATCAGCGTAGTGCGTATGAGAGTTTGTATGCACTAGATCCACTATATATGTCCAAAATCGCATCAAATGACACCTACCGAACACAAAAGTCACTACTCATCTACTACGCTTCGGGCGTTACGCCAAGTGAGTGGTTTAGGGCTAACCCACCAAAGCCCATCATCAAAGATCTAGCCATATATAACATCTCAACTGAGAGAGATCTACTTCGCTCTCGCATAGAGAAACGAACTACTAATATGCTAGAAGATGGGCTAATTGATGAAGTAAAAGAGCTAGAAAAACGCTACGGCATGGAGCCTAAGCCGATGAAGTCCATCGGCATAAAAGAGACACTGGAGTATCTAAGTGGGGAGATAGATCTAAGTGAGCTTCACACACTCATCAACACTCACACCGCACAACTCGCCAAAAGACAGCGAACATTTAACAGATCTGCATTTAAAGATGCTATGACTGCTCCGCTTGAGGAGCTAAGGGAGGTGTTGTTATCGTAGCCACTTATTCCAACCGCGTATCAAATAATAGATTGCTTCACTTCGTTCCTAGTGACGGACGGTAGTCACTGCGATAAATCAATAGCAATTCGCTAATACACCTCTTTTGCTTTTTTAGCCAGCTTCGCCCACGCCGAGCTTTCATCTGCCTCCACAGCTTCATCATATGCCATTAGTGCCTCGCCATCTCGCCAGAGTTTAAGTAGAGCATTGCCTAGTAGATACTTCTGCCTAGATCTAAGCTCGCCTGATAGCTCAACACCATCAAGACTCTTTATGGTCTCATAGGCCTGCTCATAACGCCTTAGATCCATATATGCATCATATAACATAAACTCATTTTGTGGGCTATATAGACGCGGATTGCTCTGTTTTTCTATCTCTTGCACTTTTGAGGCATACTCGATCACCAATGCACTCTCATTTTTTGCATCGCCCACACTCACAAGCGACGCATAGCGAGGCAGATCTTCATAGCTAGTCCCAAAATGAGCGATGATATCTTGCATCGCCATCACCATAGAGGAGCGATCCTCAAGCCTTTGAAATATATCAAAACGGTAGCGATAGATCTCATCATACTCACTCGCCTCGCTAGCAAGCCCCACAAGATCCTCACTCGCCCTTAGTGCATCATCATAGTTGCCTCTTGCAAACTCATTTTTGACATACCTAAAGAGCCACTTTTTCTTGATGGCAAGATCTTTGGTATCTAGGTTTTGCTCCACCACCCGCCTTGCTAACTCATAGTCATTTGCCCTTAGAGCACACTCAAAGATCCCATCTCCCCACTCTTTTGAGATCTCTATGTTGTAGCTAAGTGCGATACTAAGCACACTCTTGCACTCCTTTGCCGCCAATGCAGACTCCATACTACCAACCGCACTACCACTTAGCAGATCCTCAACACCATCAAAACGCCCGCTATCTAGTGATCTTAGCTCATCTTTTAGTGCCAAAACCTCATCAAAACGCCCATTTGCAAAGAGAAACTTCGCCTTCTCATAAACCGCCCTAGAGGCTATAAGATCCCCTGCATATTTGTCGATTAGCTCATCATATTTGGCAAGCTTTGCTGACTCATTCATATCCTCTGCTATATCAAAAAATAGCTCATCTTTTAAGCTCTTAAGCTCATCAGCATAAACCCCATCATCAAAAAGCTCCAGATACTTGTTGATATACTCTAAAGCTTTTGCTTTGGATTTTAGCTTGCTTTGCCACATAGCACTATCTCGCAAAACCTCTTCATAACTGCCATCACTTGGGCTTAGATGCTCCACTAGAGAGGTGGCGATCTGTGAGCTTGCCTCATACTGCTCACTGCGAGCAAGATCTCGCATAAGCTCAAGTGACGCACTTAGATTTTGTGCAAAGAAAGATCTCTGTGCGTCATATATCTTAGCCACATAGCTACTCGCCTCATCACCCAAAGAGTTGTTTGCGTAGTTTTTAGCAAGCCCAAACGCCCCCTCTAGTGCCACGCCCACATCACTACTCTGCTTTAGCACTTTCGTGTAGTACTCTATGGCTTTGGCGTAGTAGCCATTTGCCTCACTATCTCTTGCTAGATACACATACGCCCAGCTTGCGTAGATACTTGTTGGGTACTCATCAAAAAGCCGATCAAAAAAGTACTTCGCATCGGTTGTTTGTGTCATCTTTGTATACGCCTTGCCGATGAGCGAGAGCACCTCAGCTAGGTTCTCATCTGATGAGTACTCTTTTATAAAGCGAGTTGCACTCCCCACAAGCTCCTCATAGTTTTCGATCTTATCCAAAGCCTTGATCTTGTAGTACAAAAACTCACTCAAAAATAGCGATGATGGGTAGCTCCTAAGCAAAGAGTCACTACGAAGCAGAGCTATCTCATAACGCCCCTTTGCAAAGTCATCTTGAAGCTCCAAAAGCTCTGAAGCATCTGCTACACTCTCGATAAACACGGGCTTACCATAAAAATCAAGCCCATCAACAAATGGCAACTCATCATCTATCTCAAAAGGAAATGCGAGGCTATCTTGGCTTTTTTCTTGGCTTTTTATAAGAGGTAGATCCTCTTTGTACCCCACTACTACCCACTCTTTGCTAAGGTTTGTTTTGGCATCAAAAGTTCTATCTTCACTCACAAGATCAAAGATCATAGGGATTAGTTTTGCTTTGTAGTGCGGTTTTATGATGAGGAAAAAATTGCTATTTTGGCTCTTAAACGATAGCTCAAAGAAGCTACTCTTTAGATCTCTAAACTCGCTAGATGGTTTTTTGGAAAATGCACAAACTATCTCACCAGACTCATCATTAGCTTCACACAAAAAGATATCTCTATCTTTGATCTTTAGTGTGGCATAGGGGTTAGCATCTTGCATCGCACTATCAAGTGAGATCTCAAGTGCGTATGCACATAGAGGCAAAAGGGCTAGTAGCAGATACTTAAACAATGCTAAAGCTCCTTTTGTTGCAGTTTTGTACTGCTTATAAGCAAAAAGAGTTCCCTTGCTACTTTTTAGCTCGCTTAAAGTAGAGCATATAGCCCGTTAGACCAAAAAGAGCCATCAAAAGCGAGCCTATAAAAAACAGAGCCTGCCCAACCACGCCCCAATACTCTCCACTATGAATCGGAAGTATGCCACGCATAATGCGATCTCCTAGTTTAGCCTCACTATATAGACTATTTGAGATGATCTCACCTTTTTGCACATCTACCACAGCTTTGTTACTCGCTCTAAAGTGTGGTGAGTCATCTCGCAAGTAGCTTATAGTATAGGTGTTATCGCTACTGCTTGCCCTAACGCTAGCCTCGCTAAACTCTATCTTTTTACCAAAGATCTCTACTGCTTTTTGTAGTGCTTCAAGATCTAGCACAGCATCTTTTGCAGGTGCACCTCTTGCCACCTTCTGGGCTCCTGTGATGCTAAAAAGAGCATCTCTATACCACCCATATGACCAATACAACCCACTTAGACTCATCACAAGCAGTATAACGCTACTCCACACCCCTAGCACGCTATGAAGTGAGGATAAAAACGCTCTATTTTTTGCCTTTAGATCTAAGCTTAGACAAGCTAGCGTGTTTCGTCTAAGCCTTGGATAGTAGATAACTAGCCCGCTTATAGATAGTATGATAGCAGCTACTGTCGCCGCACCTACGATATGTTTGCCAACTACTTGAGTCTCGCCACTAAGTGTTAGCCATCTGTGGAGTCTAAAAAAGAACATAAAAAAGTCTCGACCCACCACATCACCTAGCTCCTCACCACTATATGGATCAGCGTAGATGTTTTTGCCTTTTGGAGAGCCTTTTTGGGCAACATTTAGCATAGTAGATCTACTCTCATCAGCATAAAAAGTGATGGAGTTTAGAGCTTCGTAGGGTTTTGCTAGCTCGCTAAGAGAGAGCTTTTCGCCTTTTGGCTTCACAGTGTAAACATCGCTATTTAGTGCATAAAGGATCTCTTTTTGGTATGAGAGCATCGCCCCACTAAATGCAACAAGCAGTAAAATAGCACCAAAAACAAGCCCTAAGATGAGATGGACTTTGAACCATAAAGTTTTATACATAACTCACACTCTTAAAATTTTAGGTTCATACCTATGATGAACCTCTGAGCATCTAGTACAACCTCATACTCATCGCTTGTCACTTTTTTGTTAGCAACATTGTAGATCCCGCCCTTTAGGCTTAGATCTTTAGTAGCTTTATAGACCACTCCTAGATCCCAGATCCCGTATGATGGCGTACCTTTTGCCATACTTACACGGCTTAGATACTCGCTTGTTTTACCTCTAAAGTTGTAGTTGCTCCAAAGATCCCACTGTGCATTTGCCTCATACTCAAGCGAGGCGTTAAACATATGCTCTGGCATCTTATTTAACGCATGACCCTTAAAGTCACCACTCTTTTGTTTTGACTTTGTATATGTATAGCTTGAGCTAAATCTCAAAGACTCCAGCAGATCATAATCAAGCGTAAACTCTATACCTCTCATCTGTGCTTTGTCTATGTTGTCATAACTGCTTACGAAGTAGTATTTTTCACTTCCGACCGTACAGTTCCATGCAGCGTAGTTGTTTTGGTTTGCATTGCCAGATGCGTCAGTTGAGCACTCTCTAAACTCTTGGATCTTATCTTCAAACTCAGTTTGAAAAAATGTGATACTACTAAATAGTCCTCTATCTTCATTGGAGTAGTTTAGCCCCGCCTCATAGTTTACACTCTTTTCTGGATCTAGATCTGGGTTACCTAGCATCAAAGCTCTAACATGCGGTAGTCCCGCACTTTGCCATGTTCCGCCACCTGTTCCTTGCCCAAAGCCCGCGGTTGATTGGGAGATGCTTGGCTGTTTATAGCCTGTGCTTACTCCTGCTTTTATAGTTAGCTCATCGCTTAGGCTATAAACACCATATAGACGCGGGTTGAAGTGGCTTCCATAAAACTCATCTTTGTTAAACCTAACCCCAGCTGTAAGAGCAAGATCTTGCATGATATCCCACTCATCTTCTAAAAATAGTGAGTATGTCCAACGATCAGCTTTTGCTACTGCTATGCCAACTCCCGCATCTAGTAGCCCATTTGCTTGGTTGGTAAGTGACTCTTTTATATACTCACCGCCAAAAGTTATAGTGTGATCCCCTGCCATATAGGTGGACATACTCTTAAATGTATCTAGCTTCTCCTCTAAGAGCTTGTCTTGCAACTTTTTGGCTACCTCTTTGGAGTAGTGTGTGTCAGTTGAGAGCGAGCCATACTTACCCTTATGTCCGATGGTGTAGATATCTTTTTGTAGGTTTGTATATGATGGCGTATTTGGGTTACCTTGAGCGTTTAGCTCTGGCATACTCTTTCCAGGGGTTGCTGAGTACTCCTGCTTGATGTAGTCATATCTAAAGTCAAACGCATTTTGATCATCTAGATCCCAAACAAACTCGCTTCCTATTTTGCGTACTTTTTTCTCTGTTTTTGGGCTTGAAGATTTGTTGTTTTGTGCATCAAGATCTGAGTAACTGCTCTCATCACCACCTGCTATGAGACCATCGATATTTAGCTGAAGCTTATCTTGGATCACTGGACCACTCAAGAACATACCTATACTATGTTCATCATTTGAGACATCATTTGATGATGATGCTATGGTGTACTCAGGAGAGATACTCCCGCTCCACTTATCTTTTGTGCCTTTTTTTGTGATGATATTTACAATCCCGCCCATCGCTTCAGATCCATAAAGCGAGCTCATAGGGCCGCGGATAATCTCGATGCGTTCAATCATATCAATTGGTGGTAGATATGCTCCTATCTTTCCGCCATCTGTGCCATTTGTATTTGTTGCTCTAGCGGGGCTTATGGCTCTACCATTTACTAGGTACTTAGTGTAAGCTGAGCTCATTCCTCTTATGGTTATATCTTGGTTATTTCCACCACCGCTTGCATATACTCCAGGTATATTTTTGATAGCATCTAGCACATCTGTGTATGCTTTTTTAGATAGCTCTTCACCACTGATGACAGATATACTAGCTGGTGCATCTGCTATATTTTGCTCAAATCCTGCAGCTGAGATAACCTTGACGCTCTCAAGTTTTTGTGGAGTGGCACTTAGTGCGATGGGGATTAATAGTAGTGTTGTGGCTGTGGTTTTATAGCCCATTGTTTTTCCTTTTTTGGTTACATCTACATCTTTGCTGGCTATAAAATTTTTGGCTGGCTACTGATAATGATAATCGTCATTTTATCTATTTTTACTAAAAGTTTACTTAATAGTGATAATCTTTATCAAGCACAAACTATCTCTATTTTGTAAGAATTAACTTGTTCTCTTTAGTAACTCTAAGGGTGTAGATGGAGTTGTTGTGAAGTATGCAGATACTCTTAGCTTCGCCTAAGATCAGAGTAGATGAAACAAGTTCGCTTTTACACTCCTGCTTTTTTTGATCTTTGGTATCCATGGTTAGATTAGCCTCCTTTGTTGATAATAACTATCAATATATATTGGAATGATAGTTTTAAGTAGCTTATAACTAACTAAAATAGCTTCTCTTATGGAAAATAGTAGCACCACCCGCAAAGGGGTAGCTACTAATAACCGCTGTTATAGACTAAAAGGGTTATAAAATCGAGGAGTTTGTTTACTACCAAAAACGCAAAGATCGTCCCGATAGTTGCTATACCGATGATGGTTTTTAGCGATGTAGAGGCATTTGTTGTATAGATGCCATTTGTGTAAGCTGGAAGTGGCTCTTTCATAAACATATAGACTATAAGTTTTAAGTAGTAGTAGCCCGCTATGGCAGAGTTTAGAGCCATGATGAGGGCTAGTGCTATGTAGCCACCAGTTACTGCGGAGCTTATCATATACATCTTGCCCCAAAATAGTGCAAACGGTGGGATACCCGCTAAGCTTAACATAAACAGAGCCATAATAGTCGCTGCAAGAGGAGCTGTCTTTACCATACCAGAGAACTTCTCATAGCTATGATCTGATCTTTGGTATGTTGGAAGTCTCTTTTGTCTACTAATCCAAAGCATCGCAAATGATCCAAGGTTAGTAAAGCTAAAAAGGATCCAGTACAAAAACAGAGCACTATTTGCATGCGTAGTGCCTATGAGGATAGCTGCCATCACAAACCCAGCGTGCGAAACAGAGCTATATGCTAGCATTCGCTTTACATCGCTTTGTACAAGTGCCCATATGTTTGCCATAGTCATAGTGAGTACAACACCTACATATAGCACGACCTCAAGCCATACAACTCCGCTATGTATAAGAAACTCAAAGAGTCTCATAGCTACTGCAAATGCTGCGATCTTAGGAACTATGGACATATAGCCCGCAAGTACCGCTGATGCTCCCTCATAGACATCTGGCGTCCATGTATGAAATGGAACCATTGATAGTTTGAAACCAAATGAAGCTAGCAAGAAGACTACACCAACAAGCACAAATGCTATATCTTTGTAGCCATTACCTGCAAGTACTTCAGCGATGATGCCAATCTCAAGTGATCCACTCACAAGGTAAAAGACCATTGCCCCAAAGCTATATAGCCCCGCTGCTAATGCTCCCATGGTAAAGTACTTTATAGCTGCCTCAAATGACTTGTCACGGTTATGCATAGCGATGATGGTATATAGTGCAAGCGAGCCTGTCTCAAGCCCTACAAATATAAGTATAAGGTTGTCTGTTGCGACCATAAACTGAAAGCCCGCTATCATAAATAGAACTAGTGCGAAAAACTCCGCATAAGCAAACTCATGAAAGCGTTTAGAGGTTAGTGCAAGCGGTATAAAGAGCATCGAAGCACCCACTACGATCATCTGCGTAAGTATCGCTATACCATCTATAAGCATCAGATCAAACAGACCTCTAAGCGTGCCATTTTGACTAAATCCGCTAGCTGAATCGATAAGTGCCATAAAATCGACTGCCAACACAAGTAGCGTTATCATCACATATAGCGACTTATGCTCATCTGATCTTATAAGATCTACTACTAGTATGAGTAAAGCTCCAATAACAGGCACCAACATTGGTGCTAGAGTCATAAGGTTTAGCGACTCTAAAGTAATATTTGCTGGTGATATCATTATTTGATCTCCTCAACTGAGCTGTTTGCTGTCTGCGAAAATCTCTCAATGCTTGGGATTCTCGCTTTTGCTTCCTCAGTTATTGCTTTTTCGTGCATCAGCTCAACAACTGCCTCTACACTATTACTAATTGGTGTTAGCAGTACTTTAGGGTAAACCCCTAGCCAAATAGTAACTATCGTAAGAGGCACAAGTGCGATAAGCTCGCGTCTATTTACATCACTAAGCTTTTTGTTCTCATCATTTGTAACATTTCCAAAAAATGTCTTTTTATACGCTGCAAGCATATATATAGCCCCAACAATGATAGCTACACCTGCAAGCAGTGTCATAATGTGTGACTGCTTATAAAAACCAAGAAGGCTCAAAAACTCACCTACAAAGTTTATGGTAAGTGGAAGCCCCACAGATGCCATCATCATCACACCAAAAATAGTTGCGTACCTAGGCATTACGCTTGCCAATCCACCAAATTCGCTCATCAGTTTTGTGTGTCTCCTATCATATATGACACCTACAAGCAAAAAGAGTGCCCCCGATACAACACCGTGAGCTATCATCAAAAATATTGAGCCTGTTATACCCTCAACATTGAGTGCAAAAGTACCAAGTATGATAACTCCCATATGTGAAACTGACGAGTAGGCAACGACCTGCTTAATATCTTTTTGAGCATAAGCAACCATCGCTGTATAGATGATCATAATGATAGCTAGAGTAGCTATGGCAAACATATAAAAGACCGACGCATCAGGAAATAGCGGAAGTGAAAATCTCACAAACGCATAAGTTCCCATCTTAAGCAGTATAGCAGCAAGGATTACCGAACCAACTGTTGGTGCTTGACCGTGTGCATAAGGTAGCCATGTATGAAATGGAAACATAGGTACCTTGATAGCAAAACCGATGAAAAATGCTACAAATAGCCATTTTTGGTAGCTCTCTGGAAGGATTAGTCTATACCAATCAAGCAGTGCGAAGCTCCACTCTCCCGTTGCTGCGTAGTACAAGTAAGCCATAAATAGCATACCAACTAGCATCACAAGCGAGCCTGCAAAGGTGTAGAGGAAGAACTTTACCGCTGCATAGACGCGTCTCTCTCCACCCCATGCACCGATGATATAGAGCATCGGAACAAGTGAAAGCTCCCAAAAGAGGTAGAAAACTATCGCATCAAGTGCAGCAAATACACCAACCATAGTCATCTGTAAAAACAGAAGTGTAACTATGAGGTTTTTCTCATTTTCTACCTTGCCAAGCGAAGCTATACCGATGAGTGTAAAGAATGAAGCAAGCACTATGATAAATAGCGATATACCATCAATCCCCACTATGTAGTTGATCCCAAACGATGGCACAAGTGCGATCGTCTCCATAAACTGCATGCCTGTTATATCTGGATCAAAAGCGACCCATAGCCAGATGGAGAGAAGTAGCTCAATGGCACTTACTGCTACACCATATGATCTGATACTCTCTGGCTTTACTATAAAACCAAAAAGCCCTGCTAATGCAGGAAAAAATATTAGTATTGTTAATATATGATCTAGCATCTATTTCGCTCCTAAACTACTAAGTAGTGAGACTATCTCATTTGAGTATCTGTTCACTAGTCCAAAACTAACTGCTAAAATTAGCAGTGCTATAACACCCACAACCATCCATCTAAGCATAATCGAGAGGTTACCACTTTGCATATCTCTAGTATTTTCACCAGTTGAGTAGAGGATATTCCCTATGCCATCAACCGTTGCGTCCACAACCTTTAGATCTACCTTAGTCCAAAACACTTCACTAAGCTCTCTATACGCTTTTACTAGGTACTTATCGTAAAAGTGCGGTATGTAGTACTGGTTGATAAGTAGCTTATATATAAAGCTACCCTCCATCTTACTACTTCCATCAGGCACTTTTATGCCATCTCTTGCGTACTTTTTATATGCGTAAGCAATAGCAGCAGCAACAAGCAGTTGCGTACCTATGATCATAATCCAATGCACTGCGGTTGAGTGTATGTGATACTCACGATCTGGAAGTATATATGTCACCATATCGAAGTAACCACCCTTTAGTGCCCCAGCGATGATCGCAAGAACAAATAGCGGACTCATAGCCTTTAGCATATAGCTATAAGCCTCATGTGGCTCTATACCAAATAGTTTGTATCTCTCCTCACCGTGGAAGATGAGTGCTACAAGTCTAAATGAGTAAAACGCCGTCAAAGCCGCAGTAAAGAGTAAAACTGCAAAGATAATGTAGTGCTCTTCAACAAATGCCACCTCTAAGATGAGATCTTTTGAGAAGAATCCTGCAAGCGGGAAGATACCAGCAAGTGCGACAGATGCGACAGTCATCATGATAAATGTCCACTTCATAACCTTGCTAAGCCCACCCATCTTAAATGGATCTAGCTCATCGTGCATCGCGTGCATAACATTTCCAGCACCTAAAAATAGTAGTGCTTTGAAAAATGCGTGAGCCATCAAGTGAAACAGAGCCACCCAGTATGCACCAAGACCAGCAGCGGCAAACATATAGCCAAGTTGCGATAGTGTTGAGTAGGCAATGATGCGTTTCATATCGCGATTTACCAGTGCCATAGAAGCTGCAAAAAGTGCTACAAACGCACCAAGAGAGGCTATAAAAAGCCCCATTTGAGGTATGAGATCGTAGAGCGGGTTTGCTCTTACAACCAAGTAAACCCCAGCTGTAACCATCGTAGCAGCGTGGATCAGAGCTGAAACAGGAGTTGGTCCCTCCATCGCATCGGCTAGCCAAGTGTGTAGTGGAAACTGTGCTGATTTACCCATTGCACCTATAAAAAGAAAGATCCCCATATAGATGAGTATATCACTCTCAAGTGATGGCATAGCTGCAAACGCCTCTTTGTACTGAAGTGTGCCTGTGTTCCAATAAACCAAAAAGATCCCAATGAGCATTGCAAGGTCAGCTATACGGTTCATGATAAACGCCTCATTTGCCGCCCAGCTAGCAGACTCTTTGTGATACCAAAAGCCTATTAGTAGCCACGAGCATAGACCCACGCCCTCCCAACCGATAAACAGACCTGCAAAGTTATCACTCATAACAAGCACCATCATCGAGAAGACAAACGCTGAGAGGTATGAAAAGAAGCGGTTAAACCCTTTGTCATGATCCATGTACCCAATCGCATAGACATGAACAACAGTTGAGACAAGCGTCACAACCATCATCATAACTACGCTTACTTGATCCACTACAAACCCAAATGGTATATAGAGATCTCCTGCTACCATCCATGGCATCATCTCAACTTGTATGCTAGCATTTGAGCTAAAGACTACTATGAGTAGAACAAGTGAGCTTAGAAACGAGACACCAAGTAGTACACTAGGTATAATCCCTGCCCAGATAGTTTTTTTGCTAGCTCCAAAAAGAGCTGCAAATAGTGAGCCAACTAGCGGAGCAAATAGTGCGGTATATAAAAATAGTTCCATCTTAGCCCCTCATCGTTGCCATAGTATCTAGATCTATGGTGTTATGTTTTTTGTGCCACACTATAAGTAGTCCAAGTCCAACTGCAACTTCACTAGCAGCTATGGCTATAACAAAAAATGCGAACATCTGCCCACCTAGATCGTTATAGTAGTGTGAGATCGCTGCAAAGGCTATATTGACAGAGTTTAAGAGTATCTCTGTTGCAAAAAATAGCATTAGAAGGTTCTTTCGTCTCATCACACCAAAAAGCCCTATGGCAAAAAGGATAGTTGAGAGTACTAGGTAGTGGTTTAATCCTATTTCCATCATGAATTTACCCCTTTTTTACTAGTTTGAGACGCAAGTGGTAGTTCATCATCTTCAGTTAGAGTAATGGAGAGATCCATCTTCTTACCAGCGAGCACGATCCCTGCGATCATCGCCACTAGAAGCATGATCGCTGCTACTTCAAATGGTACTAAGTACTTTGTAAAAAGCACCATTCCAACCTGCTGAACATTACCACTACCCTCTACTATCGGGTTTGAGGCTATAACACCCTCACCTAGAAGTGGTGCCATAAATATAAGCACAACCATCACCGCAGCAAGCGAGCTAAGCCCGATTACTATATATTTGTTACCCTGCTTCTCTTTGACATCTCTAGTTGTGTCAAAAAACATCATACCAAACGCATATAGTGCCATAACCGCCCCAGAGTAAACCACGATCTGCACCGCTCCCAAAAAGTCCGCACCTAGCAAAAAGAAAAATGCCGATATAAGGATCATTCCAGCTGCTAACGCAGTAAGTGCGTAGAGTGCTTGTGATGTTGTAACTGCTATGAAAAACATAGTTATGGTTAAAAAAGCAAATAGATAAAATGCAACTGCTTCAAACATAAATCTCTCCTTAATAAGCTAGCGGTGTCTTTTTGACACGACTATCTTCGTTTGGTGTAATAGCTCCAAAGCCCTCAAACTCTCGCTGAGCCTTTGCCTTCATGGTATCTAGTGGTGTGAGCATATCATTAAAGATAAGGAAGTGCTCTCTCTGATCGCTAGCATTTTCATACTCGCCACCATGGGTGATTGCAAGCTCTGGACAAACCTCTGCACAGTAGCCACAAAATATACATCTACCAAGGTTAATGCTATACTCACTCACCTCTTTTCGCGACTCCTCATCTACTCTAGTATCTATACGGATACAGTTAGATATACAGATCTTCTCACAAAGCCCACAACCGATACATCGCTCCGTATCACTCTCCCAAAGCCTCTTCATCTCATGAACTGCTCTATATCTCGGGCCTATTGGCATCTTCTCCGCAGGGTAAGAGATGGTGTGAATATCAAAGCGGATCATCTCTCTTAGAACCACCCAAAGCCCCACAAACAGCTCACCCTTTATGGCTCGTCTGCAAGCTCTTTTAAACTTCCCCCACCCCGTAGTAGGATACTCCTCGATATCAACCATATAGTAGTTGCTATCCATCATAGAGATATTTCTATCGCTAAAATGTTTCAAATTTTCGCTATTTTGCACATCACCCTCCTACATCATCACTATGGCGGTTAGTAAAATGTTGATCACCGCTAATGGCATAAGCACTTTCCAACACAACCACATAAGCTGATCTGGTCTTACATCTGGCCAAGCAGCTCTAGTCCAAAGGAAAAAGAAGAAGAAAAACGCCACTTTTAGAAGTAGTCCTAAAGCTCCAAGAATCGATCCATCGCCGTAACCACCCAAAAACACAAGAGCCATCACAAATGAGATAAAGAACATATTTGCATACTCACCGATAAAGAAAAGCCCCCATCTCATACCAGAGTACTCTGTTCCAAACCCATCGATGATCTCATGATCGTTTGCTACAAGGTGAAAAGGTGTTCTACCCGTCTCTGCAAACGCTGCTATCCAAAAGAGTATAAATGCCAGTGGTTGCTTCCAAACAAGCCAGCTACTTATACCATCTGCTTGATAGTTATTAAAGTCTATGAGCGAAAGTGAGCCAACAAGCATAATCGGTGCGAGTATTGATAGTCCTGTGATCACCTCATAGGAGATAAATATCGCCGCTCCCCTTGCTGCTGAGATAAGTGAGTATTTGTTAGCTGAAGCCATACCACCAAGTAGCGGTCCATAAAGCCCTACACCCATCACACCAAGGATATATAGAAGTCCTATGTTTATATCTGCAACGATTGGGTGAACTTCATGTCCAAACACGCTAAAGCTAGGCCAAAACGGTATAGCAGCTGCTGCCATAAACGCCGTTGCAGCGGTTATAACAGGAGCTATCTTGAAGATCCGCCCAACAACACCAGATGGTATGATGTCCTCTTTTGTAAAGAGTTTGATCCCATCAGCAGCGATTTGAAGTAGCCCATAAGGTCCAACATACATTGGCCCTAGTCGTCGTTGCATAAACGCAAGAACCTTTCTCTCAAAATATGTTCCAAACCCAGCAAGAGCTGAAAATACCAACATAATAACCGTAATCTTGACTAACGATTCTACAATAAAAGCCATATCCATAACTACACCCTCTCAATAGTTGCTAAAGCAAAGCGATAACCATCAAACAGTGCCTTAGAGTCTAAGTTTTTATCAAATGCCGACAGAAGCATAATCTCCCCTTTTATAGTCTCATCTTTTTGCACTTTGGTCTCTACGACACCATTACTGCTCTTCACCCTAACTCTCTCTCCCTCTTTAAATTGACCTTTTTGTATAGCATCTTCGCTCATATACAAGCCACTTTCCTCTTTTATGATGCTACTTTTTTGTGTAAAGCTACTAAACTGTCTCACAGGATCAGCTAAGTAGATGATCTGCCCTTCTAGCGGTTCAAGTGCGATCCTCTCCACACTCTCATCGCTATCAACCGCCACATCTAAACTCTCTAGCAGATAGCCTCTATGACTCACACCATCATTTGAGTAGTAGTCATCTAAGTTATCAAACTCTATCTGCTTAAAGCCCTTAGCTTGTGGTAGATCTTTTGTGTACTCCACTGTATGTTTTGCATCAAGCCCCAACGCATTTGCTATATCATTTAGTGTATATCCACCATAAGATAGTGCTGCGTTTGTTGGTTGGACTCGCTTATTGACACTTGTAAGTGTGCCCTCTTGTTGGTTCATCGCTGGCATATCAAGATCCGCATCTCCTAGTGCAGATAGCCTAAAGTCTCCACTAGCGTTGTAGCCTATGCTAAACTCTCCCGCCTTAGCATCTAAGTCACAGATGAGGCTTACTCCAAGCGTATTTGTCCCATTTGGAAGCATAGTTATCTCAAACGCACTACATCTCTCAAGTAGAGCTAGAAGTCTTGCTATATTTTTGCTATTTGGGTGAGCATAGAGATCCTCGCCCGCTATGAGTGCAAACTTCTCTTTTTTAGCTAAGCTCTTCTCTAGCGTCTCCATAAATTTATCATCAGCTCCAACCATCGCTAAAAGAGCATTGTCATCAACCTCCACATCTTTTGAGATCTTCTTAGTTACAAATGACTTCTTCTGCTCCTCAACTTCGATCTCTTCGCCACTCTCCTCATCTTTTTTCATCACCTTTAGAGTCTCGATCACCTCTTCTTTGATGCTCTCTTCTACTGTTATGGTTTTAGTGGAGTGAAATGACGCTAAGTACTCTACAATGCCCTTAGGTAGCTTCTCTTTGTCGCCAAATAGATCTAGTAACAGGTATAGCACTGTCTCCTCTTGAAGCGGTTTGTGATAGATGGTAGTTATCGACTTACCAAACCCCTCTATGATGCTATCTTGCACACTATGAAAGTATAGCCCTGCACCCTTATTGACAGTTAGTGGGTTGTTTAGTGCATATCTAGCTACTGGGTTATCATGCTTTAGAGCAGATCCAAGAGAGACTATAAAGTCGCTATTTAGCGTTTTTTCTAGATCTCCACTATATAGCGACTTACCACTAAGACGGCTATACTCGCCCATAAACTCACCAAAAATCCTTGCATCATCATTGATGAGTCTATACCCTTTTAGCTCTTTTAGTTTTTGAAGTATTAGAGCCTCTTCATTTGTGATAACTGAGCTAAAGCGGATACTATCAGCTCTATTAAACGCCTCTAACGCCCTTGCAAACGCCTCTTCATCTCTTACTACACCACGGTTTTCAAAGTCAAACCCATATCTACCTGCACCACAAAGTGAGACATAGTTCCACTCATTTGTAACTCTATATATCTTCTCTTCTACATCATCGATGCTTGTATGTTTTGTCTCATAGTAGATGTGACACCCTGCACTACAATGTGCACAAGTTGCTGGGATCTGCTTTTGCTCCCACGCGTTTGTAGAGTAGATGTAGTGAGTATCCACAAGTGCTCCCACAGGACAAACCGCCGCACACTCGCCACACTGTGTACAGTCAAGCTGTTCTGCTCCACTTGTTATGCCGATGAGTGATTTATTTAACTTATTCCACATCGCGTAAGCATCTTTTGGCATACTATCTTTTTGCTCTGCTGATATCGCATCACTTCCACGAGGAACTGTTGTAAGTGCACGATCACCTATCATATCTTTACATACAGTAGTACATCGCTCACACATTATACAAAGCCCAGAGTTGTAGTGTATATCACCCCAATTAAGACTTGGTCTATCGACATCTTTTATGGAGTAGCTCTGAAAGTCCACCTCCATCTCAAGCGTATAGTTTTGCAACTCGCACTCGCCTGATTGGTCACACACACCGCACTCTAGCGGGTGGTTTACATCATACACCTCCATAATAGAGCGGCGTTCTATGGCTATATTTGGCGTCATGGTAGATATATTCATACCCTCTTTTGACTTTGCATTACACGCATACGCCTGCTTACCATCAACCTCAACCAAACAGAGCCTACAAGCCAAAGTTGGGCTACATCTAGTTAAGTAACAGATCGCAGGGATAAATATATCATTTGCCCTTGCAGCGTTTAGTATATACTCACCCTCTGTTGTCTCAACTGCTTTGCCATCAATATTTATAGTTATTTTACTCATTGGCAGCTCTCTCTATCCTCGATTTTTCAAACTTATAACCACTATACTCACCTTGTAGATCAAAAGTTGGATGCAGTGCAACCACCCCCTTAAGCTCATCATCTATCTTGAAGACTCGCCAAACTATGCCACCGCTCGTAGTTATCTTAACTCGCTCGCCATCGCTTATCTTTGCTGCCACAGCAAACTGAGCAGATCCTAGCAAATAGGCATCTTTTGGTAGTTGCGTAGTTTTAGCAGTATAGGCATTAAACTGCAACACTGGGTTTGAGTGGTATATGATAGTGCCATTATACTCAGGCATATCATCTAGCTCTTCAAGCTCACCATCTGCTCTACAACTGATCTCATCAAGCTCATAACCTCGCACATCTTCACCAAGTGGTGCTAAAAAGTTCTCAAGATCATCAAACGCCACACCTCTAAAACCTTTGCTTAATGGTAGTTTTGCAGTGTAGTTGATGGTGTACTCCTCGCACACTCCAAGCTCACACGCTAGATCGTTTAGTGTATAGCCCTCAAACGCAAGAGCCACATTTGTAGGAAGCACCTTTTTATCTACACTCACAAAGCTACCCTCTTGCTGGTTAAGTGCTGGCATAGCTAGATCAGCTCCCTCTAACGAGCCGATGACAAACTCACCCTCTGCGTTATAGCCTACTACACCGTTTGTTCGCTCATCTGGATCTAGCGAGTTTATGAGTGAAACACCTAGCGTATTTACATATCTCGGTACAACTATAACCTTAAAGTCACTATACTTCTCTATAAGTGCTACAAGTTTTGCAATGTTTGCTGATCTCGCGTGAGCTAGCAGATCTTCACCCACTACGATGTTGAAGTTTTTAGCCCGTTTAAAGCTTCGCATCATTGAGGCAAACTCCTCATCGCCAAGGTTTGTCTCCGCATACAAGTAGCCAAGATCTAGCTCATCTAAAAACTCTCTATGCTCGCTACTTAGCGTCACACCCTTTAGTATGTTGTGTGCTAGCAGTGCCACAACACCCTCTTCTGTCCCCACCTCATAACGCAAGTTTTGCGTCACAACATTTTGCATCAGAGCATCTTCGATCGGGTGAGCATAGACTATCTTAGCTCCGCGATGCCTTGCACTAACAGTTAGTGCGTAGCGAACACTCGGGTTATCAGTTGCTATGCGAGTGCCTATCACTATGGTTGCATCACTAGATCTTAGATCTTCTTGCGTTGCACTATAATGAAGCCTGCCACTCACACTTGAGTAAGATCTCATAAACTCTGCATACTGTCTCGCATCTTCATTGTAGAGTTTTACTCCAAGCTTAGCTTTTAGCATCTCTAAGATATACGCCTCTTCATTTGTGATCATTGAGCTAAAGCGGATCGCTTTTGCAGATCTTAGAGCCTGCAGTGCCTTGTTAAATGCCACCTCATTTTTAGTTGCAACATTTTCAAAGTCAAAGCCAAATCGCCCCGCTCCACAAAGGTTTACAAACTCAAAGTTGTTTTTAACCCTATATAGCGACTCTTCGCCATTTATGCTAGCGTGACGCGTCTCATACTCAAGCGAACACCCACCACTACAATGAGCACAAGTTGCAGGCACACGGCTTAGCTCCCACGCATTTGCACGGTATCTAAACCCACTACTTGTAAGTGCACCCACAGGGCAAACCGCTATACACTCACCACAAAATGTACAGTCTAACACCTCGCTACCTTTTGGTATGATGGTCGATTTGTACCCACCAAACTGCACCTCAATAGCATCATCACCTATCACTTCGTTACACACATGCACACACTTTTCACACATGATACAAAGCGTTGGCTCATAGTCTATAAGCCCCCAATGTTTGATGGGTCTAGCTTGATCGATCGCTCCAAAATCTTGACGCTCGACATTAAACTCAAGCGTTTTGTTTTGCAGATCACACTCACCAGACTTATCACACACACCGCACTCTAGCGGGTGGTTTACATCATATAGCTTCATGATATTTGTTCGCTCATGATCAAGCGATGGCGTGTTTGTAATCACCACTGCACCCTCGACAGGCGGAGTGTTACAGCTTAGCACATAGCCATCATTGCCCTCTACCTCGACTACGCACATTCGACACGATGCACACGCGGAAGTCTTAGAGATGTAGCACATTGTTGGTATATAGATGCCATTTTTTCTAGCCACTTGCAGGATCGTCTCACCCTTTTGTGCCACTACTGCTTTGCCATCGATTGTAAAATTTACTAGCTTCTCCATACTTTCGCCCCTAAGCCTGCACCATTGCTATATAGTAGCAACGCATACATCTCTCCGCCTCACTAAGTGCCTCATCTTGAGTAAGCCCTAGATTTACCTCAAGGTTGTTGTACTTTCTAGTCTCTACATCAAGCACCTGTGCGATCTCTCTAGGCACACCTTTTAGCCACCCAGAAACCTTCTCTTTTTTGTCATAAACCCTAAGTTTTCGCAAGTGATCTTCCATGATCTCCTCATCGCTTAGAGTGATCTCACCTGTATGAACATATCTGCTCATCACACTTGCTGCTCTTTTGGCTTGTCCTACGGCATTGACGATTGTCATCGGCCCATACTCACAATCCCCCGCCGCAAAGATCCCCTTGCGTGAAGTCATATAGTCTGCACCATTTGTCTTGATCGTAGCCCACGAAGTCATAGCGATCTCCCACTCTGGTGGCAAAAGCTTTAGATCAGCACTCTGCGATACAGCAGGTATGAGGTAGTCAGCTTCTATATCAAACGACGCCCCTTCGATCTTGACAAGTTGTGCTCTTCCGCCATCAGGATCAGGCACAAGCTCAAACTTGTCGATAGTAAGCGACTTTAGCACATCGTTTTCATCTACGATCTTAGCAACTGCGGAGTGAAATATAAACTCAACACCCTCTTCTACCGCCTCATGATACTCCTCATAAGTGGTGTTTTTGATGATGGTTTTCTCATCTCTTCTATATATCATATAGACTTTTTTAGCATTTGCTCTTATAGCACATCTCACCACGTCCATAGATGTAAAACCACCACCCACACAAACAAGAGTCTTGCCTGTAAGATCTACAAACTCACCATTTAGAAGGTTTGCCTCTTGATCCTCTTTTGAGATCTTGATGCCATACTTCTCATAAAGATTTACCTTATCCAAGAAGTCGATCGCACCCCAGTAGCCCTTGATCTCTGGTCTCTCATTGTCGCAGTAGACCTTTTTAGAGATCCTAGTTCCTGTTGCAACAAGCACTGCATCATACTCACTCTCAAAACGACGCATATCATCAGCACTTACGCGGTGGTTTAGTATAAACTCTACCCCCATATCTTTGATACACTCTATATCTTTGTTGTAGCGATCGATGGGCATTCTATACTCTGGAACCCCCACAGCTACCTCACCACCAAGCACAGGTAGCTCCTCGTAGCAATCCACTTCGATCCCCTCAGCAGCAAGATAGTATGATGCTGCAAGTCCCGCAGGTCCTGCACCAATCACTGCAACCCTCTTACCATTTAGTGGCTTCTTCTCCATCGGGTGGAAAAAGTCATAGTTATGATCACTCTCCCAGTCCGCACCAAGTCGTTTTAGTGCCATAATGGAGATCGGCTCATCAAGGTTAGATCTTCTACACGCATCTTCACATGGGTGTGGACAGACTCGCCCGCACACATGAGCTAGTGGCATAGTTTGGCGAGTCGCCATCAGTGAGTCGTCCATTCTTAGATCTCGCACACCCTCTATATAAGCAGGTATATCCACATGCGAAGGACAAGCATCTGAACATGGTGAAGTGATCTTAGCTATATAGCTACACTCCTCATAGTAGTGCTTTGATGGCTTTTGTTGCTCTATGCACTCAACAAAAACGCTCTCAAAATGAGTCATAATATCTATGATCGGGTTTGGAACAGTCTTACCGATCTCACATTTTGAGGTGATCTGCATACTCTTGCCGATCTCTTTTAGATGATCTAGATCACTCATAGCACCCTCACCACGAGCGATCTTATCTAGCTGATCATATAGTATGCGTCCACCCCATCTACCAGGGGCACATCTACCACACGCTTCAGAGTACTCTTGATACTGTGCCGCATACTCCATAGCAAGACGGATCACATCTACATCTTGATCAAAAAGAGCGACACCGTCCCACCCTATAAAAGCCTTTGAGCTTCTGTGGCTATCGTATTGGGCAGGTAGATTGTACGCTGACTCCTTCCACTCTTCCTCTGGCAAGCCGATATTGTTGATAAACTCACCATTCCAAGTAGAAAAATATACCTTTGCCAAAATCTTACCCTACCTCTTTTTTCGCAACGATAGTCCAATCAACCTCGTTGAATTTTAAAGAGTTTAGAAGATCATATCCGCACTCTTTGACAATATCAGCAGATCTTTGTATCGGCGAAAAGTCTCCGATCTCAAAGAGGAAAATCGCCACTTCACCCGCAGGGTGCTCAGCTTTTAGTATCTCGCTCATTCTAGGCTCATACTCGCTTTTTAAGTGTCTAAGGTCATAGCGTCTCATCTATCTACCTCCCCAAATACTATATTTGTCGTCCCAATAATCGAAACCACATCTGGTATGTAGTGCCCTGGGAGCAGATCTGTAAGTATGCCCGTATGATAAAACGACGGTGCACGAACCTTTAGTCTATATGGGTATGGTCCACCTTGCGAGTTTATGTAGTATCCTAGCTCACCCTTAGGCGACTCCGTAGCGACATAAACCTCACCCACAGGCGGTCTCATACCTTGAGTTACAAGCACAAAGTGTTGCATAAGTGAGTAGTTTTGAGTCATTATGTCAAGCTTTGGTGCAGATATATACTTAGGAGCGTGAGCCATCAAAGCAGTCTGTCCATCTTTGACGCACTTATCATACATCTCTATGGTCTGCTCAAGTATCTTAGCAGACTCTCTCATCTCCTCCATATAGAGGCGGTATCTTGCAAAGTTATCGCCCTGCGTTGCGACAGGAACTCTAAACTCCACCTCATCATATAGCTCATAAGGCTCCTCTTTTCGTATATCCCACGCAACTCCACTCGCTCTTAACATCACACCAGAACAGCCCCAGCTAAGTGCCATCTCTTTAGAGATAGTACCCACCTCCTCCATTCTCATTCGCCAGATACGGTTAGTATCTAGCAAGTCTTCATAGTCTTTTATGTTTTGTGGCAACTTGTCTAAAAATGTTCTAAGTTGAGCTATAAAACTATCTTGGATATCTAAGGGAACCCCACCTATACGGATAGCCGCATGCGTAAGCCTTGCTCCACAATACCCCTCGATGATGTCCATAAGATACTCTCTTTCTCTAAATGCGTAGAGAAAGATTGTCATCGCACCTATATCAAGTGCCGTAGTAGCAAGCCAAAAGAGGTGACTCATAAGACGGTTGATCTCAAGAAGCATCATGCGGATCACCTGTGCACGACGAGGAACCTCAAGCCCTATAAGCCTCTCCACCGCCAACGCAAAGCCGTAGTTGTTAGAGCTTGAGGCTATATAGTCCATTCTATCTGTTGTTGGCATAAACTCGTTATAGATCATATTTTCAGCCATCTTCTCCATACCACGGTGAAGGTAACCTATGTCTGGATGAGCCTTGACTATCATCTCTTGTTGCAAGTGAAGCATCAGCCTTAGTTGCCCATGAGCCGATGGGTGTTGTGGCCCAAAGTTGAGTATCAGCTCATTATCATCTCGCTCAAACGATATGTTCTCAAAGTATGGGGTTAATCTATTTTTTATCTGCATATCTTCACCTATCTCTGCGGATCGTCTATCACGACGCTATCTTTTTTATCTAGTTTTTTGATGAGGAATGCTCCACCATCTTCTTGGTAGTTTTGCACCACTTTTGGCTCGCTTCCATCGACTTTTACGCCCTTTGGTACCTCATGACCTAGTCTAGCAAAACGCTCTGTATCGTAGCGATCGACTCTTGCACTATCTCTAAGCTCAGCACCGATGGCTTCTCTAGCCTCTTTACCGTAGATCTTATCTACCTCATACCACGCCGCAAACTCATCTCCATGAAGTGGGTAGGTCTTAAGGAGTGGATGCCCTTGCCAGTCATAAGGCATAAGGATCCGCTTCATAAATTGATGTCCATTTGCCTCTATACCAAACATATCAAACATCTCTCTCTCACTCCAGTCAGCACTCCTAAAAAGTCCCGAAACCGAGTTTACCGCTTCGCCTTGTTTGATGAAGATCTTAACTCTAACTCGCTTGCGTTTTTGCATGCTAAGTAGCTGGTAAAAGACCTCAAACCCGCCTCGCTTAGCTATAAAGTCCACCGCACTCACTTCGCTTAGCTGTGTATAACCTAGCTCATCTCGCATAAACTTTATAAGCTCAAAGTTATCTTTAGGATCTACATACACAACCATCTGATCTACTTGTATATAAGCCTCGCTCACCTCAAACTTAGCTTTTATAGCATCAAGATCTAAGGCAAAAACCTCATCGCTACTCACATCTAGCTTTGGTACTTGAGGCGAAACATAAAACCTATCTGTATAGTAGGCTCTCTTCTGAACATCATCTTTTGGTTTGTACGCTCTCATTACACCAACCTCTTAGCTTTCCCAGCTCTTGAAGCTTTGTTTGCTCTGATCTTTTGTTGTAGTAGCATCACGCCATACTGGAGCGTCTCAGGTCGTGGTGCACACCCTGGGAGGTAGAGATCCACGGGGATTATGCGATCCACCCCTTGAACTGTTGAGTATGTGTTAAACATACCACCCGTGTTAGCACACGATCCCATTGAGATGACCCACTTTGGCTCAGTCATCTGATCATAGAGTCTTTTTATAAACTCCGCATGCTTTTTAGTAAGTGTTCCAGCTACGATCATCACATCAGCTTGCCTTGGAGAAGCACGAAAGATAGTCCCAAAACGGTCAAAGTCATACCTAGAAGCACCACTTGCCATCATCTCGATCCCACAACACGCAAGCCCATATGTTAAAGCCCAAAGCGAGTTTGATCGCCCCCAGTTTACGATCGCATCGACACTTGTAAGTGCCACAGGCAGACCGCCATTTTGTGTATAGTTTATCTTATGTTGTGCCATTCAAGTGCTCCTTTTCTCCACGCATATATAAAGCCAATCGTTAGTAGTAGTATAAACATAAGCATCTCAGCAAACCCAAACCACCCAAGCACTCTAAAGTCCACCGCCCACGGGAACATAAAGACTATCTCCACATCAAAAAGTAAAAACAGCAGTGCAAATAGATAAAACTGTGGCGAGATCCTATTTGGTTGTTTGGTCACTTCAGGACCACACTCATAGACAGAGAGCTTTAGCTTCTCCGCATTTTTAGCAGCTAGTGCACGACTTGCGAGCCGTGCAATGATGGTCGTCATAGTAAACGCCCCAAATGTCAAAACAAAGAGTACAAACACACCAAAGTATGAGTTTGCATGACCTATATGCTCCATATAACCTACCTTTATATCGTTTTAGCATTGTACAAAAAACAGTTGCAGGGAGTATATCAGAACTAACTTTAAAGTTTTAAATCATTGTGAAAAATATCTTATATAATGTTACAAAATCCCACACAAAAGAGAGCAAAATATCTTAGATGTCCAAAAAGGTAACATTTGCCTATATTTAGACACATTTAAGGGTTTTTTAATATTTTTCGCAAGATAATGCTAGCAATGGTTACCAAGCGTAACTATGTTATAGTTCATATAAGGAGTTCTTATGAGAAGAGCTGGTTTTACAATGATTGAGTTGATCTTCGTGATCGTTATACTTGGGATACTCTCAGCAGTAGCGTTACCAAAGTTTATAGGTGTGAGCGAACAAGCTCACGAAGGTAAGCTAAAAGCTTATGTTGGTACTCTTAACCGTACAGTTGCACCTGCACTATGGTCGAAGTCGCTTACTGACAACAACAAAGGTAGTATCAAATACATGAATGTTGCTGATGTTAGAAACCAGATCACCCCACCAGATGAGATAGATAGCAATGTCACTGTATCAACTTGTGCAGATGCCAATGTCTCTACACCAGGTTCTGTGGCAACCGCGACAGTTGGAACTACTACATACGACATAGGTTGTATAGATGGTAGTGAAGTTGAAGCACCAAGATTTTTCCTATATAGAGGAGCTATTGCTACTGGCAAACTTCTAGTTGGAGATCTACCTCCACAACCATAGGTTGTACAACTTACTATATTCAACTCCCTCTTTGGGAGTTGGGTTTGTAGCTCTGTCTAAGCCATTTAGTATGGTTTATACATCGCTATAAAGAGCATCTTATGAACAAACACGCATTTACTATGATCGAACTCATCTTTGTTATCGTCATACTTGGCATACTTGCTGCTGTGGCACTCCCTCGCTTTGGTGGTGCAAAGACAAGTGCTGATCTCTCTCGCATCAAAGCTGATGCCACTACCATTAGAGCCGCCATTGCCAATGAGCGGGCCTCACAGGTGATCAAAGGTGAGCGAAGCTATATACCAAAATTAAATGATAATGATGCAGATCCACTCTTTACAGGTGTTGGCAACAGACAGCTCCTACCACTTGGTATAAAATCTGGCACTGGATCTGGTCAGTGGCAAAAAAGTAGCAACGGTAAAACATTCACCGCTAAAGTTGGGGACGATACCTACACATTTACCTACTATGATAACAATGGCTCTTTTAAGTGCACTAGTGGAAACAAGTGCAACTACTTCAATAACTAAAGTGTAGTAGATCGCTTCTTCACTTCTTCTCGTTCCCACGCTCTGCGTGGGAATGCATACACCCCTCACTGCGATGCTTTGACTTTTACATTAAATATTATGTACAATACTACATATAAAACCACAAAGGATCCAAAATGGTAGCATACACAAGAGATGAGATAGTCTCCATTAGCGACCTCTCAAGAGGTCTCTCAACTATCCTAAATAGCATCATCGACAGATCAAAACCAAAGCTTGCTATCTCCAAAAACAACAAGTTAGAAGCTGTTATGCTCAGTATTGATGAGTACGAAAAGCTAAAATTAGCCTACGACACACTAGAACAACAAGAGATAGAGTCTATCCTTAACAGTAGAAGCGATGAGGAGAAGCAGATCTCTCACTCCAAGATAGTAGCACTAGATATATAGATGAAAAAAGATCTAAAGATCACCTACCTAAAAAAGTCTAAAAAGTTTTTAGATAAACAGAGTGTCATAAGTGAAACAGATGTAGATGAGCTAGTCATAAAGTTTGTAAAAAGACACTTTTATGGTGCAGATACCAATATTGATTATAGAGCACTGCAAGGAAATTTGAGAGACTTTTTTAGAATTAGAAAAGGTGGCATAAGGATTATCATAAGAGTAACAAACGGCGAGATACTCATCGAAGCCATAGTTGAGGATATCGGCTTTAGAGGGGATATATACAAATGAGATCTACCCACTATTTAGCTATAATTGCACAATGCACTTTTACACCCTATCTATCATATCATCAGCAGTTGCACCACTAACCTACGCGAGCAAAGAGAGGTTAGATCTAGGAACCATAGCAAGCGTAGAGCTAAGAGGCAAGCTCAAAGACGCCGTGGTGATCGCAGAGGTACCAAAACCCTCATTTGAGTGCAAAGAGATAGTCTCCACTAGTGAGTTTTGCTTCACAGATGAGCAGATCCAAACTGCTAACTTTATGGCAAGCTACTACCTCTGCTCGCTTGGCGAAGCATACGCGGTGATGCAGAGTGATTTAAGACCCGTCATTGCGAGCGAAGCGAAGCAATCTAAGTTAGATAATCTAGATCGCCACGGCTCTAAAGAGTCTCACGATGACTTATCATCTTCCATACTCCTCTCGCCAAAACAGCAAGAGGCTTATGACTTCATAGATACTCATGAGATCTCTTTGCTCTTTGGTGACACAGGAAGTGGTAAGAGTGAGATCTATATGAGCCACTTTCAAAAAGCCCTAGATGAGGGCAAGAGAGCACTCTTTTTACTGCCAGAGATCTCTCTTACCCCGCAGATGCAAACAAGGCTAGAGAAGCATTTTGGCGAGTGCGTGGCGATCTACCACTCTAAGCTTAGCAAAAAGGCTAGATCTAGCGTGCTAGAGCGGGTGCGAAGTGGCGAGGCTAGAGTGATCGCAGGGGCTAGATCTGCACTATTTTTGCCACTAAAAGATCTAGGCTTTATAGCAGTTGATGAGGAGCATGACGATAGCTACAAAAGCTCATCAAAACCCTACTACAACGCTAGAGATATGGCGATCTTTGTAGCAAAACTCCACGGTGCAAAGGTGGTGCTTGGTAGTGCAACGCCATCTCTTAGCTCATACGCTAAGTTTGCATCATTTCGCTTAAAAGGGACACACTTTGAGTCCAAAAAACAGACTATTTATGACGCCAACTACGACTCCATCTCGCCACTTATAGCGGGCGAGATCTCTGCCACACTAGCAAGTGGCAAGCAGGCGATCATATTTTTACCTACTCGTGCAAACTTCAAGTATCTAAGCTGTAAAAGTTGCGGTCACAACTTTGAGTGCGGGTTTTGTAGCGTGGGTATGAGTCTGCACTCAAAGCACAACTACCTCAAGTGCCACTACTGCAACTTTACCTCTGCGATCCCTACAAAGTGCGAAGCATGTGGATCTGATGAGCTAACAAGCTCAAGGCTCGGCACGGCGGAGGTGCTAAAGGAGCTTGAGGCGTTGTTTGAGGGCGTGAGCGTGGCACAGTTTGACCGCGACGCCATCACCACTCAAAAGAGGCTCGCAAGCACACTAGAGAGCTTCAACTCTGGTGAGATCAGCATACTTGTAGGCACGCAGATGCTAAGCAAGGGGCATGACTACCACGGTGTGGCTTTGGCAGTGGTGCTTGGGGTGGATCATATGCTCTACCTAGCTGATCATAGAGCCAAAGAAAAAGCCCTCTCTACCGCCTTGCAAGTGGCGGGGCGAAGTGGGCGAAGTGGCGAGGCAAAAGTGATCGTGCAGAGTATGCATAGTGACTTTTTTATGGCGTATGAGAGTGACTATGAGCTGTTTTTGAAGCACCAACTAGAGCTTGCAAAGGGTCTCTACCCGCCATTTACAAAGCTTGCAAGAGTGCTTTTTGCTCACAAAAATGCCACAAAAGCGAGTGATGCAATGAGTGAGATGAGATCAAACTTAGAGCGTTTTAGTGATGTAGAGATCGTAGGAAGTGGGAAGTGTGCCATTGAGTATATAGCCTCTAAGCACCGCTTTGAGATTTTGCTTAGATCTAGTAGTGGATCTTCGCTTAGAAAGGCGATCAGAGCCTCTATGGTGGAGCTTGCGGTGGTTGATGTAGATCCTATCGAGTTTAACTGATGCTTAGATCTTGCGGTGATAAAAGCTAAGATTGCCACGACCCTAAAGGGTCTCGCAGTGACGCTATGCTCCGCAATGACAAATGATTATATCAAGATGCCATGGCATATATTAAATATTAAACTATACAATATCAAACAACATCTCACAAAAAGAGGCAACTATGAGACTACTTGCACTACTTTTTACGCTTATAACTGCTGGTTTTGGGTTTGATCTAAGTATCAAAAAGGAGTTTAGCTCAACACTAGAGCCACAAACTATGAGGCTAGATCTAAGCATCAGCTCCACAAACGCTAAAAGCACTCTGCTTAAAAGTGAGGCAGAGGAGCTTTTTGCAAAAGTTGCTTCGCTTCGTATCTGCAAAAACCGTGGGCATTTTATAACGCCCATCTACGACTACAAAGAGAGTAGCAAAAAGTTCATACACTACGAACTGCGGGCAGATCTAAGCTGTGAATCAGCACAGATCGAAAAGCTAGGCGAAGTGGTAGAACTCATCGGATCAAACCTAAAAGTGACACAAAACCCCATCAGATGGGTAGTTGATGATCTAAGCATAGCCGAGGCAAAAGAGCAGTTGGAGTTTGAGACCATCAACTATGCCCGCACATACGCCGCCAAGCTTAGAAGCAAAAGCAGAAGCGAATGTACTCTAAAGGCGATCGAAATAGGCACAGATCGCTCATCTGCTCCCGTGGTGTTTGCAAAGATGAACTCATCAGCACTAGAACCCACCAAAGAGAACATCGAGGTTAGGATCAGTGCTGAGTACTCATACGAGTGTAAGCCATGATAGATCTACTATATTTGCGACTTGCAAAAAGTGCCATACTAAGCGAGCTTGATGCGTCTTATGGCTTCGATAAGAGCGAGATCTTAGAGGCTTTGCCACATCTAAGGGAAAATGGTGCATCGTTTGTGACACTTGAGAGTGGGTCAGATCTCAGAGGGTGCATCGGTAGTATTGTAGCTTATAGGGATCTCTTTAGTGACATAGTTAGCAATGCTAAAGCAGCAGCTTTTAGAGATCCTCGCTTTGCTCCACTAAGCCTAGATGAGACGATGGATCTAAGCGTAGAGGTTTCACTGCTAAGTACGCCTAGCGAGGTGGTGTATAGCGACTTTGCAGATCTTGTCTCTAAAGTAGTGCCTCACAAAGATGGGCTAATCCTAAAACATCGCCACTTTAGCTCCACCTACTTGCCTCAAGTGTGGCAAAGCATAAGCGACACAAGTGAGTTTTTGCTCTCGCTTGCTTACAAAGCGGGGGCAAATGAGCAGATTTTTAATGAAAAACCTAGCATCTACCGCTACCGTGTTACCTCGCGTAAGGAGCTGTGGGATGAACTACTTCCGCTCTAGTGCTAAGGGGATCATCTGCCTACTTTGCAAACACTACTGTGAGCTAAAAGAGGGCAAGTCAGGCATATGCGGGATCAACTTCAACCGCGGTGGCGAACTTGTAAACATCACTTACGCCCACCCAAGCACCATCAACCTAGATCCCATCGAGAAGAAGCCACTTTATCACTTTTTGCCATCTACTTCATCGCTCTCACTCGGCACTGTGGGGTGCAACTTGCGTTGTCCATTTTGCCAAAACTACACCATCTCACAAACCTCAAGTGTCGATGAGAGTATCACCGTTTCACCACAAGAGGTGGTAGATCTGGCTCTAAAACATGGTGCCAAAAGCATCAGCTACACCTACAATGAGCCTGCTATCTGGTACCAATACGCTCGCGACATCGGCATGTTAGCCAAAGAGGCGGGGCTTGCAAATATCTTTGTCTCAAGTGGCTATGAGTCTAGCGAAGTTCTTGCAGATATGCCTAGCTGGGTGAACGCTGCCAACATAGATCTTAAGAGCTTTTCGCACGACTACTACAAAAAGACCCTAAAAGCGGGGCTTGATGGCGTGCTTGAGACTCTAAAAACAGTAGCAAAAAGTAGCATTCACCTTGAAGTTACTACACTCATCATCGAGGGGGTAAATGATGGTGAGATAGAGCAGATGGCTCGCTTTATAGCAACCGAGTTGGGTTGCGATGTGCCGTGGCACTTAAGTGCATTTTATCCAAACTACAAGATGCTGGGTACCACTCCAACTACGCCTAGCACGCTATTTGAAGCAAAGCAGATCGCCAAAAACGCAGGCTTAGAGTATGTTTACATCGGTAATATCGCAAACGATAGCTCCTCGTACTGTCCAAAATGCAGTGCAAAACTAGTGGATAGATCTGCCTATAACGCTAAGATAGTGGGGCTAAAAAACGGCAGATGCAAAGCGTGCAACTACGCTATAAAAGGGGTTTGGGGTGACTAGAGAGAGTTTTTTCGCGGGTAGCTTTTATCCAAATGACAAAGATGAGCTTTTGAGGCTTTTTGCCTCATTTGAGAGTTGCAAGCAGGCGTATAACCCAAAAGCGGTGATAGTCCCACATGCGGGCTACATATATAGCGGATCAACCGCAAACCTCGCATACAGTGCACTTAGTGGCACTTCGCTTGAGCGGTTTGTGATCATCGCACCATCGCACAAGTACGCTTACGATGGGGTCTCGCTATGTGAGTTTAGCTCTTACGCCACACCGCTTAAGACGATCAAAGCAGATCAGGGTCTTGCACACTACCTAAGGAAGAGGCATAACCTCGAGTGCTACCCGCAAGCTCACGCAGAGCATAGTAGCGAGACGCAGTTGCCGTTTCTAAAGCACTACAAACCCAACTCTAAGGTGCTTGAGCTTATCTACTCAAACTCAAGCGTAGAACTGCTTGCTTGCATCATAGAAGATCTGCTTGCTCTTGGCGATGTAGGCATCATCATAAGCACAGATCTAAGCCACTTCTACACACTTGATGAGGCAAAAAAGCTGGATCAAAACTGCCTTGATGCCATAGCAAACTTAGATGAGCAGAGTTTAAGATCTAAGTGCGAAGCGTGTGGGACTTTGGGTGTAGAAGCGATGCTAAGAGTTGCTAAAAAGCTGGATCTAAAACCGCATATACTAAACTATACCACAAGTGCAGAAGCTTCAGGCGATGAAAGCCGAGTGGTAGGGTACACAACTGCGGTGTTTGAGTAAACGCCCTTTTAGCTAAAATACCACAAAAAATAGAGGTCATCTTGAGACACTTCACTAGCTCATTTATCTTTACTATCATAGCCCTTGGTCTAGCCTTTTTGTGGGGCTACAAAAATGGCGATCTAAGCGTTGCTTTTGGGGTTTTACTCATCGCATCTGCACTCGCTCTTATGGAGATCTCACTCTCATTTGATAACGCAGTCGTAAATGCCTCTATACTAAAACATTGGGATAGACGCTGGAAGATGCTCTTTATGACCGTGGGTATGCTCATAGCCGTCTTTGGTATGAGGCTAATCTTCCCCATAGTCATAGTTGCTCACACCGCAGATCTAGGCTACTTAGAGGTGTGGAGACTAGCACTTAACAGTCCCGATGAGTACTCTGCAAAGCTCACCGCTCACCACGCGGAGATCTCCGCATTTGGCGGGATCTTCTTGCTTCTTGTCTTTTTAAACTTCTTGCTAGATGAGTCAAAGGAGATCCACTGGATCAAAAGCATAGAGTCGCGTCTTAAGCACCTTGGCAAGGTGGACGCCATCTCTATTTTTATAGCTATTGTGGTGCTTATGATCTTTAGCTCGCTCTCGCAAGATCGCCTAAGTGTGCTTCTTGCTGGACTTTGGGGGATCATCATCTATGTGAGTGTAAGTATGATCGGCTTTTTTCTCGATGATGAGGGTGGCGATAGTATCAAAAAAGGCTCTATCGGCGGGTTTTTATACCTCGAAGTACTTGACGCATCATTTAGCTTCGATGGAGTTATAGGCAGTTTTGCCATCACAAAAGATATAGTCATCATTATGTTAGGACTAGCCATCGGAGCGATGTTTGTTAGATCTATAACCATCTATCTAGTCGAAAAAGGCACGCTTAGTGAGTATATATACCTAGAGCATGGTGCTCACTACGCTATCGGGGTGCTAGCTATCATCATGCTACTTGGCACGAAGCTACATATCAACGAGCTTTTCACCGCCTCGATCGGCATTATCCTCATACTTCTCTCGCTCTACTCATCGCAAAAAGAGAGAAAATTGGCTAACAAATAGTGTGCTATAATTTTAGATTATCATATATAAAGGATTTTATAAATGTCACAAAGTGACCCATCTTCGGGGCGGAGTAGAACTACCCCTATGAGAGTCGGAAAATGACTCTACTTCTTGTTTATCTCTTCTTGGCTCTGGCGGTATCATTTCTATGCTCTATCTTAGAGGCAGTTTTACTATCAAGTACCAACTCCTACATAGAGAGTTTGACAAAAACACACTCTGATGATGTTGTTGCAAAGCTAAAGAAGCTAAAAAGCGACATCGATGTACCGATCTCAAGCATACTTACACTCAACACTTTTGCCCACACTATGGGAGCTGCGGGCGTTGGAGCACAAGCTCAGATCATCTTTGGTAACGAGCTTCAAAGCATCATAGCATTTGTGGTGACGCTACTCATACTATATGTTTCAGAGATTATTCCAAAAACCATCGGGGCACTCTACTGGAAGCAACTTTTAGTGCCTGTTTCACACATTATGTCATTTGTTATACTTATATCTACACCATTTAATGTAGTCTCTAAGTTTTTAACAGATCTCATCACAAAAGATAAAAAACAGTCCAAAAACTTCTCTCGCGATGAGATCATGGCGGTTGTGGCGATGGGTGAGAGAGAGGGTAGCATACTAAGCAAAGAGGGTGATCTAATCGAAAACCTACTCAAACTCAAAAACATAAAAACCAAAGATATCATGACACCACGAAGCGTGGTTTTTGCCCTGCCTGCGAGCTTTAGCGTAGGTGAAGCTATCGAAGATGAACGAATGTATATACACTCTCGCATACCTATTTATGGCGAAGATTTAGATAGTATCGTGGGTATCGTCTTTAACCAGCAGATCTTAGAAGCAAGCAACGAAGATGAGGACTCAAAAAGCTTAGAGTCTATCTCACACGAAGCTCTGATGGTCTCTGAAAACCTCCCTGTTCAAGCACTTTTAGATATGTTCATAAAGAAAAAGACGCACCTTTTTATAGTGCATGATAGCTATGGACAAACAAGCGGTGTAGTCTCGCTTGAAGACGCCATAGAAACGCTTCTAGGCGTTGAGATCGTCGATGAGCTAGATGTTGTAGAAGATATGCAACTACTCGCCAAAGATAAGAGCAAAAAGTTTCAAGATCGCATAAAACTAGAGCGAAAAATGGTGGAGAGATCAAGTAGCAAGGGGTTTGCAAGTGCCTAGAGTAGCAGCTATTCAGATGAGTATGAGTGAAGATAAAAGCTCAAATATAGCAAAAGCAAAACGACTTGTAAGAGAAGCTAGCCAAAATGGAGCAAACATTATCTTACTTCCAGAGCTTTTTGAGGGACTATACTTCTGCAAAGATATGGACAAAAAGTACTTTAGCTGGGCAAATGAGTTAGAAGCTAACCCTCTTATAGAGGAGTTTAAGCCACTAGCCAAAGAGCTTGGTGTGGTGCTACTTGTGAGCTACTTTGAACGAAGTGGCGATGAGTACTACAACTCACTTGTGCCCATAGATGAGAGCGGGAGAGTGCTTGAGAACTACCGCAAAACTCACATACCAGATGGAGCGGGGTATGAGGAGAAGTTCTACTTTAGATCTGGCGATACAGGCTTTAAGGTGTGGGAGACTAGCTTTGGCAAGATCGGTGTTGGGATCTGCTGGGATCAGTGGTTTAGCGAGTGTGCAAGATCACTTACACTAATGGGTGCAGAGATCATCTTCTACCCTACTGCGATCGGGAGTGAACCTGAGATCCATATAGACTCAAAAGATCATTGGCAACGCGTGCAGATGGGGCACTCTGCTTGCAACATAGTCCCTGTGGTGGTAGCAAACCGCTACGGCAAAGAGGTGGGCGAGAGTTGTACACTTGAGTTTTATGGATATAGCTTTATCACCGATGCAACAGGTGAGAAAGTTGCTGAAGCTGGTAGAGATAGCGAAGAGATCTTATACGCCGATATCGACATAGATGCCAACAAAAAACTAAGAGAGTACTGGGGAATGCTAAGAGATAGAGAGCCATCAAAATACGATATAATAACAGCGAAAAATAGTTAAAAATGTCATAATTTGTCATCAAAGGGGTAAAGTAGATGCCATACTCGAAAATAATCTCATGCTATAAAGATCTGCTAGATGACATAAATGATATGCTTTTTATAGTTGATCGCACCAACAAACGCGTCGATTATGTGAACAAAAAAGTGCTCCAAACCCTAGGCTATACACTAAAAGAGATCAACTCTATTGGATTAGAGCATATCCGCCAAAGCCTAGAAGATGGGCTTAGTTTAGAGCAGATCAGAGAGTATCTACAAGATCATGAACGCTACATCGACTACGCAAAACTACTAACAAAAGATGGCAAAGAGATCTACATAGAAGCGAGCATTCGCTACCTCGCTAGAGAGGAGTATAACTTTAGCCTTGTCATCGCTCGTGACATCACACAAAGGCTTAGTGATGAAGAGAAGCTAAAAGATCTCAACAAAAACCTATACTCTCTTGTGGAGATCAAAACCACAGAGCTTATGAAATCTCTTGAGATGTTTAGAGGCTACAAAGAGGCTCTTGATGTAAACAACATAGTCTCAAAGTCCGATGCAAAGGGGATCATCACCTATGTAAATGATAACCTCTGCCACATCTCTGGATATAGTAGATCTGAACTACTTGGCAAGCCTCACAACATCTTGCGTCACCCCGATATGCCACAGGAGTTTTTTAAGAGTATGTGGGAGAAATTGAGGGCGAAAAAAACTTGGAGCGGAACACTAAAAAACCGTAAAAAAGATGGATCCTCATACTGGATCGACACAAGCATAACCCCCATACTAAACGAGCATGGCAAGACCGTAGAGCTTATAGCCATACGCCACGATGTAACAGCTAGAGTTGAACAGCAACAGCAGTTAGAACGCGTCGCCATCACCGACACGCTCACAGGGCTTGGCAACCGCTACAAGCTCTTTGATGATCTAACAAAAGAGTTCAAAACATTAGTACTCATCGACATAGACAACTTCTCATCTATAAATGATTTTTATGGTTATGAGTTTGGTGATGAGATCATAAAGGCCTTTAGCGAAGTGCTCAAAGGCGAGTTTAGCGGCATAGATGTGAACCTATATAGACTCTATGCAGATGAGTTTGCCATACTAAATGTGGACTTTGAAGAGGTAAACTGTCAAGCAGCGATGATGCACTTTTTGCAGGGCATAACGCAAAAAGCGATCGTAGTGGGTGGAGAGGAGATCTATGTGGAGGTGAGTGGTGCTATCTCCAAAGATAGAGCTTCACCCTATGTTACCGCAGTGATGGCACTCAAGCATGGCAAGAGTAAAAAGGAGCATCTAGTCGCTTACGATGAGTCTCTTTCGCTTGAAAAAGAGTACCAAAACAACATCTTTTGGCACAAAAAAGTACAAGAAGCGATCAAAGATAATCGCATAGTCGCCTACTATCAAGGGATTGCTAACAACATCACAGGCGAGCTTGAGAGGTATGAGACACTAATGAGGCTCATCGATGAAGATGGCAAAGTGGTCTCACCGTTTTTCTTTTTAGATATCGCAAAAAAGACTAAAAGCTACAAAATACTAACCAAAACTATGATCAAGCAGAGTTTTTTGATGTTTAAAGATAGAGACGAGAGCTTCTCTATAAACCTAGATATTGCCGACATACTAGATGCTTCAACGGTTGAGTTTATCATCTCGCAACTAAGTAGCTCCGACATAGGCAAACGAGTCATCTTTGAGATAGTTGAGAGCGAAGAGATCAAGGATTATGGAGTGATCTTGGAGTTTATCAAAAGTGTCAAAAAGTTTGGTTGCAAGATCGCCATCGATGACTTTGGGAGTGGCTACTCCAACTTTGGCTACATCACAAAACTAGATGCGGACTACCTAAAGATCGATGGCTCACTTATCCAAAGCCTAGATAGCGACAGCTCTACGCTACCACTTGTAAAGGCGATAGTAAGCTTTGCAAAAGATCTAGGTATTGAGGTGATCGCGGAGTTTGTAAAAAATGAGCAGATCTACCAAATCATCAAAGGTCTTGGTATCTGCTACTCACAAGGCTACTACTTTAGCGAACCAAAGGATCATATATAGAGTGGAACTCTTTTTGCTTACTAAGCTAAAAAGCGATCGAGGTTTGCGATGGATATAGTGCTCAAAAATAGCCTTATCAATGTAAAGACCAACTTCTCCACACTAAACAGCTCGTGGATGAGAGAGTTTCTAAACCGCCACGCACGCGGTATGCTATTTTTACAAAAAGCCGTACTTATCTTTAGAAACGACATTTTGCTTGAGGCTAGAGAGGAGTTTATAAAAGAGCTTAGTCGCCACCACGCCACTACACACGACTTTGACCATGACTTTTTTCTGCGATCGATGCTTCGCTACAACAACCAACCTATCCGCATAGAACTAAACGAAGATGAAGATGTAGAGCGAGTTGATGTGCATCTCTACGCTTATGATGATAGCACGGTGCTCATAAGCCTAGATGAGCCAAACTCGTGGGTGATGAGCTACTTACGAGGGCAACTTGAGATCTACTTAGAAAAGGGGAGTGAGTGCAGTATGGTTCTTCACCTAGATAGCGAGGAGTCGCGTGCACGACTAGATAGAACGCTAAATAAGAAAAATGTACTCCACTATGAGGTGCACTACACTTTCAATGAGCGGTTTTTGACAAAGCTTTATAACAAGTACGCAAAGTATAGTTTTGGGACTATCTACGAATCGCTTGAAGATGATCTAGCACCATTTTATGCCACACTAGAGTGTCCTATCGGAGCGAGTAGAGACCAGATCCGCCAAAACTATCGCCGACTAGCTAGAGCCTACCACCCAGATACCGCAACAGGTGAAAAACCCTATATGATCACTCACTATACGCAGAAGTTTCAACAACTTCAAGAGGCGTATAGCATACTAAAAGAGGTGAGTTAAAAATTCATGCTTAAGCTCTTGAAACGAAGGGTAGTCATTGCGAGAGGCGGTCATTACGAGGAGCAAAGCGACGAAGTAATCTAAGTTGTTTGGCGGTTTATATGCGTTCCCACGCAGAGCGTGGGAACGAGAAGAGTTTTCAGTTATCAGTCTTCTGAGTGTGAGCGTATCGATTTTGACTCTCCTGAGACTTTTGAGCTATGAGCGTATAAAAAACCAAACTGTTTGAGCCATCTTTAGATGGTGAGTTTTTGGTTTTTAGCGAAGAGCAAGAAGGTCTCCTCAAAATCGTTCAAGCTCACGAGCTTTTTTGGTTACTTTTTTGTCGATACAAAAAAGTGACAAGAGGTTGATTTATATTATAGAGATTGCTTCGCTATGCTCGCAATGACTGACGCTCAAGTTGCCTCGCAGTGACGGGTGTATGCATTCCCACGCAGAGCGTGGGAACGAGAAGAAACAACTGTTTAACAAAAACCGACGCTTTAGCGTCAGAGCGACAGGGTCGCGGGGGCACCACGCCGAGTGGAACTCAGCGTTAGCGTAGCCAAGCGGAGCTTTGCTCTGGTGGCGTATTTATATTAAAAACCCCATCGCCTTTTGGTTATCAAAAGAGCTTAGCCTCTCACGCTCTATCTCCTCTAAAAAGTCCTCTTCACTAAAGATGCTATCCTCTCTTATGGCGACCTTGTAGGCACTATTTTTCACCACAAGCTGGATCTGAGCACCACTTAGATCAAACTCTGCAAGCCTATCCACCTTGAAGCCTCGTTTAAACTTTGCATTTTTAGGAAGCATCTTTTTCCACAGTTTTAGCCTCTGATCCCTGCTTGGTCTTTTAAACTCAATCTTGTAGTTAAAACGACGCGAAAACGCCTTGTCGATGTTCTCTAGCAGGTTAGTTGTAGCTATCAAGATACCATCAAACTTCTCGATCTGCTCCAAAAAGATGTTTTGCATCTGGTTATACATCTGCTCGCTTCCGCTCATTGCACCGACACTTCTAGTGCTTAGAAACTGATCGGCTTCATTTAGCAGTAGCACAGGTTCGCTCTTGGTTTTGTGTGCAAGGTCATAATAGGTGTCAAAGATCTTTCGCACATTTTTCTCACTCTCGCCCACATACATAGAGAGGATCTTAGAGCAGTCAAACGCCAAAACCTCCTTTTTTAGCGACTTTGCAAGCGAATAGGCGGTGATGGTTTTGCCTGTTCCTGCTGAGCCATAAAATATAATCCTAGCATCGATCCCACTCTTTTTATCCTTGATCCCCCACTCCACAAGGCGGTTTATCACATCTTTATCTAGCTGTCTTAGAAGCGAGCGTAGCATCTCCTCTGTACGCGACTCTAGCACCACATCTTCTAGTGAAGTGGTAGGCTCAACTAGCTCAAATATATCTTGCTCATCTATAACAGAGTCTAGCTTTATGCGTTTTGTTTTTTTGGTTTTTTGTGGGTGTATGAGGCTTTGGAGCAGATCATCTACTATATAAAACGACCTGCTAATCCCGCCAAATGGGTTTAGCACCTCCTCATAGTCGATGATGCCCTCTTTTATGAGATGTGATCCCTCCTCCAAAAGAGAGCGGTTTTTGATGCGATCATACTCATCGCTTGAGACTAGATCTATAAGTGTGTTCATCTCTCTTAGCATCGCATCTGTGGAGCTATACTCCTCACGCAGAAGTGCCAAAAAGATCACTTGTTCTTTTGCAGAGAGCTTTTTTTGTTTCAAAAACCGCTCAAGCTCAAACTTCGCACTAGTCTGTTTTACCCTCTGTTCTATCCTCTTTTCTAGTGTGCTAAGACGCTTCATCGCCCGATCGATACCAAGGGAGTGCTCATGCACATTTTGGCGGATCGAGCTCATCTTTTGGTAAAGCTCTACTCGCATAAACTGATCTTGCAGATACTCCAGATGATCTCTGTACGGCTTGATATCTGCTAGCTCACTCTCAACCTCGCCACCTTGAAGTAACCTCAAAAACCCACTAGATGGGGCTATGGTACTATTTAGTAGCTCTAGTGGCGTTGCTTCGGAGACTTTTATGGGGTTGAAACTCTGCTGATGGATCCACCCAAGCTCAAGCAGTCGTTTGATGTCTACTATGTGCTCTAAGTAGGCGTAGCGAGGTTTGTGGATACTGCGAAGCAGATCTAAAACCACTAGCTCATCTTCACCCTCTATGTAGCTAGATGCTACTTTTTGTAGCACCAAAGCCTCATCTAGCGAGCACTTTAGCGATGCAAAAAGATCGTTTTTGCTTAGATCTTTGCACTCTATAAACTCCAAAAGTATCTTCATTACTCCTCCATAAACGAGTACAAAAGCTCTATCTCTTCTGCCCAGATGCTCTCATCTATGGTCTCAAGTATGAGCGGTATATCATTCATTCTATCATCACGCATGATGAACTTAAACGCATCGATGCCAATCTCCCCTTTGCCAAGTGAGTGGTGGCGATCCACTCTTGAGCCAAACTTCGCCTTAGAGTCATTTATGTGCATACCACTAAGATACTCAAAGCCCACTATGCGATCAAACTCCGCCCACGACGCGTCGTAAGCCTCGCGAGTTCTTATGTCATAGCCGCTACTAAACATATGACAAGTATCGATGCAGACACCTACGCGACTTTTATCCTCTATGCGATCTATAAGATGTGCTAGATGCTCAAACTTGTAGCCGAGGTTACTCCCCTGCCCTGCGGTGTTCTCGATCACAAGTTTCACCCCTTCGCTTCGCCTCAAAGTCTCATTCATCGCATCAGCTATTAGATCCAAACACTCCTCTTCGCTTATCTTTTTTAGATGACTCCCAGGGTGAAAGTTGAGCCGATCAAGCCCCAAAAGCTCACAGCGATGCACCTCATCTAAAAACGCCTCAAGCGACTTAGCTCTAGCTTCAGCTTCAGGGTGACCAAGGTTTATGAGGTAGGAGTTATGTGGAAGTATATGCTTTGGAAGGATTCCACTCTTGGCAAGCTTTGCCTTAAACTCCTCTATGGTCGCCTCATCTAGTGGCTTTGCACTCCACTGTCTTTGGTTTTTGGTAAAGAGTGCAAACGCTTTTGCATTGATCGCCATCGCGTTGGCAACTGCATTTTGCACCCCTCCGCTCGCACTCACATGTGCCCCTACAAACTTACTCATCAAGATCCTTTATCTTTATCATTATGCCATTTTTAGGGTCGCGAAAACTCATAGATCTGCTACTTACTTCATAGTAGATCTCAACGCTTTCATCGCTGATGCGTTGCACAAAACCTGCACCATTTTTGATCAGATTTGCACCACCATATATGGGCTTATGAAGCAGTAGATCGCTAAGCAGATCATCATAATATGCTCCATTTAGGTACTTCGCGTTAAATACTCCCTTTGGCATACAACCATCTTTTGTGGTGCAGATGAGGCGGTTTATACTTATGCGATCCAGACTCACTCCAGCAGAGAAGATCTCAAGCTCCACGCCACTTTTGCCACTTCGCACAAATCCCACATCGCTATATGCAAAGTTTGCGGTTTTGATCGTTACTAGCTTGCTTGAGTGAGTATCGTATGACCTTGTAGCACACCCGCTAAAGAGTAAAAGTAACACCAAAAACGCATATTTCATAGTCGCAATTATAGCCACAATACTATTTACAACTATCTATGCTAAAATAGCTAGATGTACAACCAAAGGCTACTTAAACTTTTTAGATCATTTTACAAAAGCAACTACCCAGATGATATGGAGTCGCTCATTGAGCTTTTTAGTATATTTGGTGGACTTGATGTGACGCTTGATGTGCACGAGAGCCTGAGAGAGCTTATACAAAAGCATATAGTTGATGAGATCTACCGCCTAGAGCGGATAGTAAACTCTCTACTTGACTATAACGACCATGCCAAACGCCTGCTAAAAGCCCTCGCATCAAGCAACCGCAAGATCTTCTCTACATTTAACAAAGCGGGGCTAAATAACCAAAACGGCGGGATCGCCCTTGATGATCTAGTTAAGAAGGATCTTGTTTGGATCGAGTACTCAAGGGAAGTGCCACCCAGTGTGCAAAACCCAAACGAGAAGCTTCCACGCGACCTTGCGAGGTATCGCATCTCGCACAAACTCCTCTTTAGCTACCCATTTTTACGCTTCTGGTTCTACTTTGTAGAGCCAAATATCAGATCACTCAAAAATGGTGAAAGCGAGCGGTTTTTTGCTCTTATAGAGGAGAGATTTTTTAGCTATACAAGCTTGGTTTTTGAAGAGCTTTCATCGCTACTGCTAAACTACCATCTGCGAGACTCACTCATCATAAGCACGGGAAGCTACTGGGATAAAAACATCGAGATCGACATACTCACACTCACCGAAGATGGCAAGGTTTTTGTCGCTGAGTGCAAGTGGAGCAACCACCCAGTTAGCAAGTCGATCCTAACCAAACTAGAGCAGAAGTGCGTCCAAGCCGAAATAGAGCCAGATCTATATGTGCTCTTCTCTAAGCGGGGATTTTCCAATGAGCTAAAAAAGGAGTCTGGCAAAGGACTACTTCTCTTTAGCTCGGGTGATTTTGAGCTACTGCTTAAAAACATCACAGATGATGAGTTTGATGATCAATGCTTTTTGGACTAAGCCTTTTTGCTCTGCTCTATAAGCACGCTCTCGATCATCTCATCTAGCTCACCATCAAGTATGGCAGAGACATTTGAGTACGCCTCACCGCTCCTACTATCTTTGATCTGCTGATATGGTTGCATAACATAGCTTCTGATCTGATGCCCCCACCCGATCTCGCTCTTTGGCGTGTTTGCAGACTCTGCTCGTTTGGCGTCCATCTCTAGCTCATAGAGGCGAGACTTTAGCATCTTCATCGCGGTGGCTCTGTTTTTGTGCTGACTACGATCATTTTGGCACTGCACCACAAGCCCTGTTGGTATATGTGTGATGCGTATGGCGGACTCAGTTTTGTTTACATGCTGACCACCCGCCCCGCTCGCCCTGTAAGTATCGACTCTGATGTCGCGATCTTCTATGGTGATGTTGATATTATCATCGATCTCTGGCGAGACGATCACTGAAGTAAAAGAGGTGTGTCTCTTGGCGTTTGAGTCAAATGGTGAGATCCGCACAAGTCTATGCACGCCTGTTTCTACCTTAAGGTAACCATAAGCGTTTTCGCCCTTTATAAGAAGCGATGCGTCCTTAATGCCTGCTTCTTCACCCTCTTGGTAGTCAAGCATCTCCACACTAAAGCCCCGTCTCTCGGCAAATCGCTTATACATTCTAAGCAGTATGCTAGCCCAATCCTGCGACTCCGTCCCACCAGCTCCAGGGTGGATTGAGAGTATGGCGTTGCTTGAGTCTAGCTCATCACTTAGAAGCACTTCGATCTCCATGCTTCGTATGAGGCTCTCTAGGCTTCCAGCTGTCTCAAAGCACTCTTGTACGCTCACCTCGTCCGCCTCCTCTAACGCCATCTCATATAGCTCCTCGGCATCATCTAAACTGCCCTTAGCTCTGTTAAACTTAGCAAGCTTCCTCTCAAGCTGTGTTTTTTCCTTGGAGGTGTTTGCAGCAAGCGTGGCATCACTCCAAAACGCCTCGCTATTTTCAAGCTCAGCTATCTCATCAAGTCTTGTTTGAAGCTTCTGTGGCTCTACTACGCCCGCGATATTTTGCAACTTGATCTTTAGCTCTTTTAGTAGTGTCGTGTATTCGTAATTATCCATCGTATCCTCTATTTGTGCAATTATAGCAAAATAGAAGTTTGACATTTTAATATTTTATGTATATACTTATACATATATATAAAGGAGCTGTCATGATCTCAGTAGCAAAGATCTTCACTAGTGGTAACAGTCAAGCTGTAAGACTCCCAAAAGAGTTTAGGTTTGAGAACCAAGAAGAGGTTTTTATAAAAAAGATAGAAAATGGTGTGATGCTTCTATCTAAAAGCGACAAGAGCGTATGGGACACCCTCTTTAGCAAGTTAGATGATTTTTCAGATGACTTTATGCAAAAAAGAGAGCAACCAAAGCAAAATAGAGAGGATCTGTTTTGAAGCGAATTATGCTAGATACAAACATATGTATATATATCATCAAAAACAGACCGCTTCATGTCAAAAAGAGACTTAGTGATTATAGTGTTGGCGATGTTACTCTCTCGTCCGTAGTTGTTTCAGAGCTATACTTTGGGGCTTATAAAAGTGAAAAAGTGGAGCAAAACCTTATGGCGTTAGAGGAGTTTTTAAAGCCATTTGACATACTAGAGTACGGCACTAGTGCATCTAAAGAGTATGGCAAACTAAGAGCCACGCTAGAGAGATCTGGCACTATCATAGGTGGAATGGATATGCTCATAGCAGCTCACGCACTAGCAAGCGATATGACACTAGTTACTAACAACACCAAAGAGTTTAAAAGAGTAGAGAGGCTTAGAGTAGAAAACTGGGTGTAAGCAGATAGGCACACTAAGAGATCTGCTTTGTGCTCTCCTTGTGCAACTCTTTATGCTTTCTAAGCTGGGTGAGTATATGCTCAATGGTGATCTTAGGAGCATACTGAAGCAGATCTACTATCTCCCTAGCCTGCCTTGAGTACTTGATGTTGTACTCACTCGCATACTCGATCTCAAAGCTAAAGAGATCCTGCTCACTCACCCCTAGCACCTCCGCTATGTAGGGCAAAAGCTCGACTCTTATCTCTCGCCTACCATTTAGGTATCTATATATACTCTGCTCTGTTGGCACCTCTCCTGTGATCTTTAGCTTTGGTTCAAGCAGAAGCAAGTTTTTTACAAAATCCTTCTTTGCTATCTTCTTCTCTTGCAAAAAATAGTTGATCTTCTCATACACTTCCAAGATATAGCCTTTAACCAAAGTGGATTATTTTAAACAGAGTGTAAGAAGCAGTATAGTTAATATAAATTAACAACAAAGGATTATGTGAGTGATAAAAGCAAAATATACTAAACTCAAAAACATTTAAGTATGCCACTAGCTTTTATAGATGGTCTGTTTGAGTATAGTAAAATAGACTAATAGCCCCTCCATTTTTGCTATAATTTCGCACTTTTAAAAACGGAGTCAAGTTGATAGTTGCAAAAAGCGTTTTAGATCTAAGATCTCACCTACAAGAGAGTACAAAAAGCATCGGTTTTATCCCTACTATGGGGGCTTTGCATGAAGGGCACATAGCACTCATAAAAGAGGCAAAAAAGCAAAACGATCTAGTAGTAGTGAGTATCTTTGTAAACCCTACGCAGTTTTTAGCAGGTGAGGACTTTGAGCTTTACCCACGAAAAGATGAGGCAGACAAAGAGATCTGCCGTTTTGTAGGCGTAGATCTACTCTTTATGCCACAAGTAAACGAGATCTACTCGCAAGATGAGTGCTTTATAGAGGCTCCAAAGATGCGAGGCTATATCTTAGAAGGTCACTCAAGGGCGGGTCACTTTAGCGGAGTACTCACAGTTGTACTAAAGCTCTTAAACATTGTAAAACCAAGCCGTGCCTACTTTGGCAAAAAAGATGCCCAACAACTCTACCTCATCACCCAGATGTGCAAAAGCCTATTTTTAGATGTGGAGATAGTTCCTTGTGAGATTGTGCGAGGCAAGGACACCCTAGCACTAAGCAGTCGCAACGCTTACCTAAGCAAAGATGAACGCACCGAGGCACTAAAGATACCCCGTTCGCTTATGGTAGCAACAAATCTAGTCAAAAATGGCACGCTTGATTGCAAGATCATAGAGGAGAAGATGAGAGAGACTCTAAAGCCACTTGAAGTTGAGTACGCAGTGGTAGTTGATCGAAACTTAAATAAGCTAGAGCAAGTTAAAATCGGCAACTCCATCATACTTGTAGAAGCCAAAGTTGGCACCACAAGACTACTTGATAACATCTGGATCTAGTACAAAGATCCAAACTTTACTTCATTAGCTTAATCAACTGAACTACTATGCCATAAACTAGTTCAATCAACTAAACTACTAAGTATAAACTCTACTCGTTTTTTCGCCTTATAGTGCGGTTCATCGATCGCTTCGATGCTCTTTAGTATAGGGAGTAGTCCCCTTGAGTTTGCCACCTGTATCGATAACCCCGGTCTTGCATTTAGCTCCAAAAGCATAGCACCCTCATCACGATCTAGCACTATATCGACTCCTAGATACCCTAGCTTTGTGATCTCATAACACCTACTTGCTAGAAGAAGTAGCTCCTCCCAATTAGGCAGTGCGATACTACTTAGATCTGCTTGCGTATCTGGGTGGGTAGCAATCACTGAGCCATTCATCACGGCATTTATCGCTCTACCACTTTGTATATCTATGCCCACGCCAACAGCTCCTTGATGCAGGTTCGCCTTACCATCAGACACCTTTGTGGAGAGGCGAAGCATCGCCATCACAGGGTAACCTCTAAAGATGATGATGCGAATATCTGGCACACCTTGGTATGAGTATGGTTCAAAGAGTGGATCTATGTTTATGAGCGACTCGATGATGGCAACATCTTGATCACCACCTAGTGAAAATAGCCCTGCAAGCGTGTTTAAGAGGTGTCTTGCTATATCGTCATAGCTAAGTTTTTCTCCGCTTGACTTTACAAAAAGCTCACCATCTCTGCCTGTGATGACCAAAATCCCCTTACCACCAGAGCCTTTCGCGGGCTTTATGGCAAAGCCACTTAGAGCCATTATGGCATCTTTGTGCCTTTTTATGTCATGGACAAACTCCACAACTAGCAGTAGTTTAGGGCTTTTGATGCCATACTTTGTGACTAGCTTTTTAGTCTTTAGCTTATCATCTACAAGCGGGTAGAGGCTTCGCTTATTGTAGCGGTTGATATACTCAACATTTCTGCCATTTATGCCTAGTATCCCGCTTTCTCTTAGCTTCGATGGCGATATAAAAAGGCTCACGAGTTAGCTCTAAAATCTCTAAAACGGTAAAGCTCAAAGAGCCTATAACCCGCATATCTACCCATTAGCATCATCAGTGCTATGGCTATGAGGTTTATCTCTGGGAAGTTAAAACACAAGTGGGCGATGTAGCCGTTTTGCATCGCTAGATAGACTAGCACAGCGATCAGCATACTCCCCCCGCCTTGGATCATAACCTCTTTTGCACCCTCTTCCTCCCACAGGATCGACATTCGCTCGATCGTCCATGATAGAATCACGATCGGGAAAAATGCCACGCTCATTCGCGAGTTGAAACCAAACTCATACCCAACGATCGCCATCACACCCACCAAAAATATCACAATAGTGATGATAGTAGCGATCCTTGCAACTAGAAGCAGGTTTAGCCACGAGAGGTAGCTTCGTATCATAAGCCCGATGGCGACAAGCACTATAAAGTTGATAGCACCTAGAAAAAGCGTGGTCTGCAAAAACGCCATCGCCAAAAGTACGGGCATAAATGTCCCAGATGTTCGCACGCCCACGATGAGACGCATAAAAACAGTGATCAAAGCACCGATGGGGATAAGCAGAAGTATCTTAAAAAAGCTCTGCTCCTCAATAGGCAAGCGATGCACACTAAAGAAGTTAAAAACCCCGCTCTCTACGCTACTTTTGACCACCTCTATGGCGGGGATATTGTGCTCAAGCATAGCAAAACTAACATGAGCATTACTCGCCCCTACTAGATCTATGAGCGACTTACCACCTCTTGACCAGAAAAAGTACTCTTTTGGATCGATGGGAGTTGGTTTTTTAGGATCAAAAAAGAGCCATCCATCGCCATTTTTTACCTCTATTATGCTTCTAAGTGATTGATTTCGCCTCGCATCTTCTAAGCGAAGCACCATAGAGACGCGGTGAGAAACGCCCGCTTGACTAAGCAGAGTTGTCAAAACATCATCGTAGTTTCGCTTACGAAAGAGTATGGAGCTATTTTTACTGCTCTCTAGTTTTGAGGCGATCTTGATAAGCTCTTTTGTAAAGCTTATCTCATCACTTGACGCCTCATACGCCTCTTTTAGCACCTCATCAGCCGCAAGAGCCTCCGCCTCACTCCAGAGTATCTTAGCTTCTGGCACGCCCATATAGCTCTCATCGCCACTAAGTCCCTCCTGCTTTAGCTGGATCTTATAGTAGATAGTCTGCCTTGTGTTTGCCTCTCTTTTGCTCCACTCGCCCCGTCTTGAGCCATCTTGGTAACTGATGTTAAACCCGTACCCAGATGAAACACTCTGCTCATAGAGTATGCCCGAGCTTGCATCTGGTATGTTAAGGCTTACAAGTATAGGAGTTTGTGGGGTGGGCATAAACTCCACTTTTGCCTCTATGTCCCAGATCTGCATTCGCTCATTTGAGAAAAATGGCATACCTGTCTCATAGTGCCTAAGAGTAGCAAGCACCACGCCCGTAGTGGCTATAAATGCAACGAGTGCATAAAAAAACGCTCTATTTTTCATGGTTTGGATATACCATTTTCTTCAAGCACAAGCGGAGCGAGATGATCCCTACTAACATCAACTACTATCATATCTTGCAAAGCGTTTCTACCAACTAGCACGCCATAGTTCATATGACTACGATCAGTTAGGCTAAACTCCACAAGCTGGGTTTTGTTGGCAAGCCTTAGCTTCAGTGCCACAACCACCCGTTTACTACCTTGTTCATTAGATGACTGCGTAATCTTGATGTGCCTTGCTATCTGTTTTTCTATGACAAAGCTCTCATCATTCACTCTGCTTGGGAACTCAAACCTCACCCACTTTTTGCCATCTCGCTCAAACTCCTCTATGCCTCTAGCATCGATCGAGGAGATCTCCGCACCCGTATCGATCCTAGCATCTAAGATAAACTCCGATGGGGTAATCTGCACTCGCTCCACTCCGCCTACTACTAGCTTATCTTTGAAGCTTTTAAGCTCCTTAATCTTAGCGTCTGGTGGGGGTGCACCTAGCAGTTTTAGTTGCTCATTTTGCCTATTTTGCAGATCTTTTAGCTCATCTAGGCGAGTGCTTATCTCTTGAAGTTGTGACTCTGTTTTAGCCAGAGATGCCCTAAGCTCAGATCTACTATCTTTGAGATCTGCTATCTCGCTACTATTTTTCGCTTCAAGCGTTACTATTTTGTCATTGACTTTTTGTGTGAGTCTATGCTCAGCTACATTTATATGCTCTTTGAGTTCTTGGAGTTTTGCCTCAGAAACGGGAGGCTCTTTTATGGTACAACCACCAAATAGTAGCACCATAGCAAATGGTAAGTAGAGCTTTTTCACAACTGTTCCTTGTTTATGAAACGAAATTAAATCACAAAAATGATTAATACGCAGTTTACTTTTTTACCCTCTCTAATCTCTGGTTTTCTTGGGCTTTATAAAGCTCTGCACACCCCTTTGAAAGCTCGCGGATCTTAAGTATATAGTTTTGTCTCTCAGTTTGGCTGATCGCTTTTCTAGCATCTAGGACATTAAAGGTATTTGCCGCCATCATACATAGATCATAAGCAGGTAGCGGAAGCTCTGCATCTAATGCTCTTTGACACTCCTTACTTTTAGCGTTAAACTCATCAAAAAGCATCGCCGTATCTGCTACTTCAAAGTTGTACTTGCTAAACTGATACTCCGCCTCTTTATGTACATCGCGGTAGTAGGTTTTGCCATGTTCATTTTCGCCCCACACTATGTCAAACACACTCTCAACACCCTGCAGGTACATAGCAAGCCTCTCTGTGCCATAAGTGATCTCGACAGCAACTGGTTTGCACTCTATCCCGCCAACTTGTTGGAAATATGTAAACTGTGTCACCTCCATACCATTTAGCCAAACCTCCCAGCCAAGCCCCCATGCACCAAGTGTTGGCGACTCCCAGTTATCCTCTACAAATCGTATGTCGTTGTTTTTGAGATCAAGCCCCAGATACTCCAGTGAGCTAAGATATAGCTCCTGTATGTTTTGTGGACTAGGTTTGATGAGGACTTGAAACTGATAGTAGCTCCCTAAGCGGTTTGGGTTTTCGCCGTATCTACCATCTGTTGGGCGTCTTGATGGTGCTACATACGCCACTGACCACGGCGTAGAGTCGAGGGATCGTAAAAATGTCGCAGGGTGAAAAGTTCCAGCACCTGCTGGTATATCGTAGGGTTGAATGATATTGCACCCCTGTTTTTGCCAAAACTCTTGAAGCTTAAGTAGCATGTTAGAAAAAGTGATCATATTTGTTCCTATTTTTTGAAATTTTAACACATTTTGCAGATAATCTCACCCACACTCTGCCCTAGTGATCTTGCAACCACTTCGCACTTTACCTTTAGTAAAAAGCAGACTTCGCCCCTATGTGTAGGACTAAGCGACTCATAGTTACCCATACCCTTAGAGATAACTAGATCTACGCTATCGAAGAGATCTCTTGCCTCTTTTGTGGCTCTTTGGTAGTCAAACCCAGGGGTATCAACTCCGCTATCTACCACCTTTGCTACTTCACCAAGCCCTGAAGAGATCGCCTCATCGTAGGTTATGTCGTTGATGATTGGTGCTCCACGACTCATAAAGTAGAGCTTTTTTGTAGGATAAAGCTCTCTTATGGTTTGTAAAAATAGCTTATCAAATATATGCTCACCTGCGTTATCACCTAGCAGAAGCACACTTTTAGACTCTTCAAGAGCAGATCTAAAGTGCTCAAAGTGATCTATGGCAAAAGGTGTGCAAAAGATGCTCTCAAGCTCATCTTCTAAGCTAAACTCAACCTTTGCAGCTAGATCTATAACATTGCCCGCAACTGCAACTTTTGTAGCAGTTAGTAGCTTCTCATCTGAGGTGGCTATGCGGTGCGAGAGCTTATCAATATACCCAAGAGCCTTAAGAGTAGCATCTCTTTTTTGCTTAGCATATAGATCACTCATACCAGCGATGAGTGCCATCTCTTTGTAAACATAAGCTGCGACTTGTGGCGGAGTGTGCGAAAAGCTAAACTCACGACTAAGCTCCTCTACGCGAGAATGAAGTTTGTGCGTTAGATCTGCATCAGCGTTGATCGCTTTTGCGACCTTTAAACTCTGCTCTACTATACAACTAACACACGCTTCATGTAGAAGCATGGCTTGTGTGCTCCTCGATGGTTTTGTTCCACATTAGCTTATATTTGCGTCTCATAAACTCCACCTCTTGTTGTGAGAGTTTTAGTTGCTCTTGAAGCGTAGCAATGGTTTTGCGATCCTCTTCATACAGCTCTTGAAGCGATGAGAGAGCATCTCGCAAGAACTCATTTTCGTTTTTGAGTGAAGCTAATGTCTCATCTTTTGCATCTAGAACTTTTTCGTGCAAGTTTATGATAGTACCGATCGTTTTTTCCACAAACATCGGCTCAACAGAGATGTTTTTCATCTCTTTTAGCACTTCAAGCTCTTTTAGCTTTGCAGGTATCACCGCACTAGCACCACGAGATGGATCTATGTAGCGAACCCCACCCTCAACCTTGCTTGCAAGCTTACCGCGAGAGATGAGATCCTCAATCGCACCATCATCAAGCCCACTTAGAGCCTTATACTCATCTATACTCATCCATTTCATAGCACTACCCTACTCTAAGATGGTCTCGATCGTACTTGAGTCCATCTCCACTTGCTTTGCTTTTGCGATGCGATCCTCTTTTAGTTTGATACTTAGCTCTTCATCATCAAGTGCTAAGATCTGCATCGCTAAGTACGCGGAGTTTATAGCTCCTGCTTTGCCGATGGCAACCGTTGCCACGGGCATACCTGCTGGCATCTGCACAGTTGAGAGAAGTGCATCGATCCCGCTAAGTGCAGAGGCACTCATAGGCACGCCGATGACTGGTCTAACGGTTTTACTAGCTAGCACGCCCGCTAAGTGAGCCGCCATACCCGCCGCGGCTATAAAGACTCTAGCACCCTTTTTCTCTGCTGTTTGTATGTAGGTTTTGGTTCTCTCAGGTGAGCGGTGAGCAGATGAGATGATAAGCTCATACTTCACGCCAAACGCCTCAAAAGTGTCCGAACAACTCTTCATAACCTCAAAATCGCTCTTAGATCCCATAATAATCGAAACAAACTTCATCTATTCTCCTTGGTTTTTCGGGTAAGTTAGCATATCTGGGTGAGATGGTATGCGTAAAAATGTGTGTGGCGGAAGCTTGGTAGGTAGCTTTATAGGGTTTGTGTTGCCACTATGGATCTCGTCCCACACCTTGCCATTTTGAGCCAAAAGCTTCTTAAACTTCACATAAAAAACACCATCTCGCTCGTAGATGCTTCCTAAGTCATTTTCTACCAGATCCACACTAGATCCACTAGGCGAGACGATCTCTTGTTCATCATCTGGACGAGTTGTGAAGCGACACAAAAACCACTCTCCACTCTCATCAACTTGAGCGGTGACTTGGTGCGTGCCTTGTTGTATGGTGAAGTCAAGGCTTTGTGTGTCATTTTTTTCAAACGGTCTTGAGACTAGGTAAGCATCGGTGTAGCCACGATTTTGAAGTGAGTTTAGCTCATGATCATATCTGCTAGTATCGATATCGCCACTATAATAGTCATCGATCGCCATCTTGTACGCTTTGGCACTCACCGCCGCGTAGTATGCACTTTTGGTGCGTCCCTCGATCTTTAGTGAGTCCACTGCCCCACTCTCAAGGATCTCTTTTATGTGGTGTGAGAGGTTTAGATCTTTAGAGTTCATAATATAAGTACCCACGCCATCGTCCTCTTCTAGGCGAAAGAGCGTGCCTGTTTCAGGGTTTGCAGCGTAGATCTCATAAGGGAAGCGACAATCATTTGCACAACTTCCACGGTTTGGCACTCTGCCACTTTGAAGCGTGGAGATGAGGCATCTGCCACTATATGCAAAGCACATAGATCCATGCACAAACACCTCAAGTTCAAGATCTGGAAGATGCTCTTTTATGGCGACTAGATCTTTTAGCGAGATCTCTCTTGCAGTGATAATGCGAGTAGCCCCAAGATCGCGGTAGATCTCAGCATCTAAAGCGTTCATAACATTTGCTTGAGTAGAGAGATGAAGTGGCATATCGGGTGCAAGATCTTTACAGAGCTTCAAAACCCCTGGAGTGGCGACTATAAAGGCATCAGGCTTAAGTTCTGCCATTTGTGAGATGTGCTTTTTTAGAAGATTTAGCTGTGAGTTAAATGGAAAACCGTTGATGGTAGCATAGACTTTTTTGCCTCTTGCGTGAGCATAGTCTATACCTTCGCCAAACTCCTCCCAGCTAAACTCTTTGCCAGATCTTATGCGAAGAGAGAAGTGGCTCACACCACCATAAACTGCGTCAGCACCGTAGCTAAGAGCGATCTTTAGCTTCTCTAGTGTGCCCGCGGGCGAGAGTAGTTCTGCTCTCATTTTTTGGCAAACTGAGCGAGCAATGCTTCTATATCATCTTCGCTTACAGTTTCGTTGTGAGTATCCCCCACGATATGTTGAGCTGAACTTACTCGCTTACTATCATCTATGCGAGCTTCAAAGAGGCTATTTAGGTAGTTTGAGAGTGCTCGCATCACATTGATAACACGCTCAATCTTTTGACGATGTATATCTTGATACTGCATAATATCCATAACGCTCATCAAAGCATCGCCATTTGTTTGACACATCTCTACTAGCTCGCTACAACTCTGTTTCGCCTCTTTGTTTAGCTCCAACTGCTCGCCAAATGCTTTTATATCTGGAAAACGCACGCTAAGTTTCTCAAAAAGCTCGATATTTTTACCCACTACTTGTGCGAGGCTCTCAACTACTGCCTCTTTTTCCATCATATCGTTTGAGATCTGCTCAACTATGTCAAAGATCTGCGTGGCTTTTTCTTCACTCTCTTTGGTCACATCATCTAGCTGATGCACCATTTTGTTCTCTTGAGTTGCTGGAAGTGGCCAGTGATGAGCAGTTTGGTTGGAGTAACCCACTGGCTTATCTGCATCATTAGCTACGAAACTACCCTCATCATCAAGCTCCTCTACCTGCTCATCTTGAAGATCCGTCTCGTCCATCTCATCAAGTCCGCCACTCATAAGTGCATCTAGTTCTTCTTGAGTCATAACCCCATCTCCAGATATATTAGCCAATTGCTAAATTGTAATTTTGTTATAATATCATAAAAAAGTATCAATATAGGCTTAACATGACAGTAGATCTACACAACCATACCAAACTTTGCAACCACGCCACAGGTGAGATGAGAGAGTATATTGAAGCTGCCATCGCTAAGGGGATCAAGCACTTTGGCTTTAGCGATCACGCCCCAATGAGCTTCGATCCAGCTTATCGTATGAGCTTTAGCGATATGAGCAGATATGAGAGCGATGTGCTTGAGCTAAAGGATCACTACCGTGACCAGATCGAAGTGCTTTTAGCCTACGAAGTGGACTACCTTGTGGGGCATATGGATCCTCGTGTGCTTAGTGCAGATGTGGACTATCTCATAGGCTCTGTACACTTTTTGGACGGTTGGGGGTTTGATAACCCAGAGTTTATGGGCAAGTATGATAGCCTAGATCTTGATGAGCTTTGGGAGCACTACTTTGCAACCATAACCGCAATGGTAAAGAGTGCTCATTTTGACATAGTTGGGCATATAGATCTACTAAAACTCTTCAAGTTTTTGCCAAAAAAGCACTCTCTAGCTGATCTAGCTTATGACTCGCTTGTAGCCATAAAAGACTCAGATATGACACTTGAGGTAAATATGTCAGGACTTAGAAAACCAATCGGTGAGATCTACCCATCAAAGCAGATCTTGGAGTTAGCTTACTCTCTTGGGGTCGATATCACCTTTGGTTCAGATGCACACGATCCCGCTCAAGTGGGGCTTTATGCAAAAGAGGTGCTAGATCTCGCCACAAGCGTAGGTTATAAAAGGTGTGCCCTTTATAAAAGTCGCAAAAAAGAGCTGATACCAATAAGTTAAATATAAGATAAAGCAGTTTTAAAGAGTTGTAAAAGTATAATTTGCTCACTTTTAAACTCAAAAAAAGGTAGTAAACTTATGGCAAAATATATTGACTTGACAAATTCAAACTTTGAATCGACAATCGCAAATGGTGTCTCTTTAGTGGACTTCTGGGCTCCTTGGTGTGGACCTTGTAGAATGATAGCACCAGTGATCGAAGAGCTAGCAAATGACTATGCTGGTAAAGCAAACATCTGTAAAGTAAACACTGATGATGAGCAGGAGATCGCTGTCAAATTTGGTATCAGATCTATCCCAACGATTATGTTTTTCAAAGATGGAAAACTAGTAGATCAAGTAGTTGGTGCACAGTCAAAAGCTGCACTTGCTCAAAAAATCGACGCTCTTTTAGCGTAATAGCTGCCACTTTTGTGGCGGTTATCTCTCTCATAAACACTCCTTAAAGATTTTACAACTCAAAATCTCTCAAAGTATCTCTTTATCTTAAAGATAGTAATATATACAAATCATAACTTCAATATAGGATTAGCTAATGATACTTGAGTGTGCGATAATAGGCGGTGGACCAGCGGGTTTAACTGCGGGACTCTATACAACTCGTGGTGGTATGAAAAATGTCGTAATGTACGAAAAAGGTATGCCAGGTGGGCAGATCACACAAAGCTCAGAGATAGAGAACTACCCTGGAGTAGTAGGTGAGATCAGTGGAATGGATCTGATGATCCCATGGCCTGCACAGTGTCAAAAGTTTGGGTTAGTTCATGAGATGGTGCAAGTTGATCGCGTAAGCAAAGAGGGCGACATCTTTAAGATCCACAAAGAAGATGGAAGCGTTGCAGAGGCTTATAGCGTCATAGTTTGTACAGGTGCACTACCTAAAAAAGCGGGCTTTGCGGGCGAAGATGAGCTTTGGGGCAAGGGTGTGAGCACTTGTGCAACTTGCGATGGCTTCTTTTATAAAAACAAAGATGTAGTGGTGATTGGCGGGGGTGATACCGCCTTAGAAGAGGCACTATATCTTGCTAAGATCTGCTCAAAAGTCTATCTAGTTCACCGTAGAGATAAATTTAGAGCAGCACCAAATACAGTTGAAAGGGTGATGAAGAGTGAAAATATCGAGCTAGTTTTAAACTCATCACCGCTTGAGGTTTATGGCGATGCTATGGGTGTAAATGGGATCAAGGTGCAAAATAGTGCGGGCGAAGTTAGAGACATAGTTGCCCCTGGTGTGTTTATATTTGTAGGTATGGATATAAACAACCAGACGCTAAAGCAAGCAGATGAGAGTTTCTTGTGCGATGTAAACCAATACGGCGAAGTGATAGTAGATCTAAAGATGAAAACATCGACTGCGGGGCTTTTTGCAGCGGGCGATCTTCGTGTTGATGCCCCAAAACAGGTTGTCTGTGCAGCAGGTGATGGTGCAGTTGCAGCACTCTCAGCTATACACTATGTAGATGGACTTCTTAATGGCTAAGATGATAAAAGTTGGGCTTTTGGGAGCTGCTGGGCGAGTTGGTAGACTCCTCATTGATGATCTAAAAGCTACACCAAACATAAGTCTAAGCAGTGTTCTTGTCAAAAACTCTCTTGAGTTTGCCATAGATCCATCAATACTCGTGACAAAAGATTATGATCCATTTCTAAATGCTTGCGATATCGTCATAGACTTCTCGCTTCCTACTGCAAGCGAGCAACTCTTTGAGGCGATTATAAAGAACCCAAAACCCGTAGTAAGTGGCACAACAGGGCTAAATGAGCATCAACTAAACCTGCTTAGCGAAGTGGCAAAAACATCGCCACTGCTCTATGCGACCAATATGTCACTAGGTGTAGCTCTACTAAATAGACTCGTACATCAAGCCTCAAGTGTGCTAAAAGAGTTTGATATAGAGATAGTTGAGATGCACCATAGACACAAAAAAGATTCACCTAGTGGAACAGCTCTTACACTCGCATCAAACGCAGCTACCGCAAGAGGGCTAGATCTAAATAGCGTACGCATAAGCGGACGAGATGGCGACATAGGAGAGCGAAGCGGTAATGAGATCGGCGTTATGTCCCTAAGAGGTGGCGATATCGTGGGCAGACACACAGTAGGCTTTTATAATAGTGGCGAGTTTTTAGAACTTAACCACACCGCAACATCACGCAACACTTTTAGCAAAGGTGCCATAAGAGCAGCTAAATGGCTAGTAAATAAAGAGGCGGGATTATACTCTATCAATGACTGTTTGGAGCTTTAGAGAGGTTGTGCTAAATTTTATTTTAGCTACTTTTTGTATAATTTTAGCTCCAAAAGGAGTATAAAATGCTTGATGGTATCAACGAGAAGTGTGCAGTAGCTGGCATACATGGCAACGAAGAGGCTGCAAAGCTTGTTTACTTGGCACTCCACGCCCTACAACATCGTGGACAAGAAGCAGCTGGGATCAGTGCGGCAGATGGCAAAACCATCAGAACCATCAAAGATCGAGGACTTGTACTAAATGTCTTTGATGAGAAAAATTTAGAAACGCTAAAAGGTAGTAGTGCCATAGGTCACACACACTACTCTACATCTGGCAGTGACTCCATCATCGAGGCTCAACCTGTTTTTGCTCGCTACGACCTAGGAGAGATGGCGATCGTACAAAATGGAAGCCTCACAAACGCAAAAGAGGTGCGAGACAACCTCATCAAAATCGGCTCTATATTTCAAACATTTATGGACACCGAAAACCTGATCCACCTCATCGCAAAAAGCAAAAAACATCGCCTACTTAGCCGTATAAAAGATGCACTAGACAAGACAGAAGGAGCGTACGCTCTTATCTTTTTAAGCAGATCTAAGATGTTTGCAGCAAGAGATCGCTACGGTTTAAAGCCGCTAAGTCTTGGTAAACTTAAAAATGGTGGCTATATAGTTGCTAGTGAGAGCTGTGCTTTTGATCTAGTGGGTGCGAAATTTATCCGTGATGTAGCACCTGGTGAGCTACTAATCTTTGAGGGAACAAAAGAGCCAAAAAGTATTCAACTATTTGAGCCAAACCCAAAACATTGTGTCTTTGAGTATGTATATTTTGCTAGACCAGACTCATTTACCTTTGGACAAAATGTCTATACTACGCGTAAAAATATGGGCAAAGAGCTTGCTCGCATCGCTCCCATTGATGCTGATATGGTAGTTCCTGTTCCAGATAGTGGCGTTGCAGCGGCGATTGGCTATGCTGAAGCAAGTGGCATACCTTTTGAGATGGCGATCATTCGTAACCACTACATAGGGCGAACTTTTATAGAGCCAACACAAGCGATGAGAGATCTAAAAGTGAAAATGAAACTCTCCCCTATGAGCGAGTTTATAAAGGGTAAAAAACTAGTTGTCATTGATGACTCCATCGTTAGAGGCACCACCTCAAAACGCATAGTGCGTATGCTAAAGGAGGCGGGTGCAGCAGAGGTTCATATGCGGATCTCTTCACCTCCAACAACAGATCCATGCTACTACGGGGTCGATACTCCAAGCAAGAAAAATCTCATCGCGGCAAATATGACAAATGATGAGATATGTAAGTTTATAGAGGCGGATTCACTCGCATTTTTAGATGCCGACTCACTTCTTAGAAGCGTAAATTCTACGGGTGATAACTACTGCACGGCTTGTTTTACGGGTAAATATATAATTTGAGAGAGCAGATCTACACCTTTGGCGAGTACCTAAGAGAGAAGTTTGGGCATAAAGTGTTCAAAGTTGGCATCAACATATCGGGCTTTACATGCCCAAACATCGACGGTACTGTTGCAAAGGGTGGATGCAGTTTTTGCGAAAATGAGTCCTTTAGTGCAAGTAGCGGTAAGACGCAAGATCTAAAGGGCTTTTATCTAAATCTGAGCTCCAAAGAGAACCCATTTTTAGACAGACAGTTAGCTCAACTTGAGTTTCAGTTTAACGCTATTAGCAGGGCTCAAAGAGATCGCTACGGTGCTAAAAACTTCATAGTCTATTTTCAGTCATTTACCAACACTTACGCACCATTTGAGACGCTAAAAGCACTCTATGAAAAGGCACTTAGTTTTGATGGTGTAGTGGGGCTTAGTATAGGCACTAGAAGTGATAGCATAAGCGAAGAGACGCTTTTTTATCTCGCGGGTCTTGCTAAAACCAAAGAGATCTGGATCGAGTTTGGCATACAGTCGGTTTATGATACTACGCTTGATCGCATCAACCGTGGGCATAGTGCACAAAATGTCAAAGAGTGGGTGTTGAGGGCAAAAGAGGCGGGACTTAATGTGTGCGGGCATCTTATATTTGGCCTGCCAGATGAGAGCAAAGAGATGATGCTTCACACCGCCAAAGAGGCGTATAGCTGGGGGATTGACTCTGTAAAGTACCACCCGCTATATGTGGTGAAAAAAACCGCACTAGGCAATGAGTATATGCGAGGCGAGTTTAGCCCCATAAGTGAAGATCTCTACCTTGAAGTGCTTTATGAGGCACTAAAACTTAAGCCAAAACGCGTGAGTGTTCAACGCATCACCGCAGGCATCGATGACGCGAGCTTGTTAGCCCCACAGTGGTGTAGAGATAAAAAAACACAAGTAAAAAAGATAAATAACTATCTAAAAAGGTATAACCTAAAGTATTGAGTGAAAAATGAAGAGACTTTTATACCCCATCATCTTAGCCATATTTTTTAGTGCATGCAGTAGCAAAACACCCTATACTAACAGATCTCAAATGATATTTATCTCTCAAAAAGAGGAGTTTAAACTCGGTGAAGAGTCTTATAAAAAAGCACTTAGTGAGTCTGAAATAGTCTCATCTGGAGCGGAGTTTGAGAGAGTAAAACGAGTAGCTACTCGCATAGCAGATGCTACTGCTATGAGTGAGTTTAAGTGGGAGTTTAACCTTGTCAAAGATGATCTAGCAAACGCCTACTGCCTCCCTGGTGGTAAGATCGTAGTCTACACAGGCATACTAAAATATGCTCACAATGATGATCAGCTAGCAACAGTCATCTCACACGAAGTAGCCCATGCACTCGCACGCCATGGGGCGGAGCGAATGAGTCAAGCGATGATCCAACAAAGTGTTGGAGCAGTTGGAGATCTAGCCCTTAGCATCTTCTCGCCTCAAACAAGAGGAGTTTTTAACCAAGTCTATGGAGTAGGCACAAACCTAGGTGTAATGCTACCTTATGGAAGAATGCAAGAGAGCGAAGCGGACGAAATAGGCATACATCTTATGCACCAAGCAGGCTACAACATACACGAGGCGGTGAAGTTTTGGGAAAATATGAGTAGCGGTGGCGGTAGCAAAACCCCACAGTTTCTCTCAACTCACCCAAGCTCAAGCACTCGCATAGAGGATATCAAAAAAGTGATCAACCGCATAGGTCAGTGAGCATCGACCTCAAATGTGTAGTTGATACTATTAAAATAAGCTGGATATGGCAAGTAGATCTCAAAACGCATAGCTTGATCTGGCTTTAGGTTTCTAGCGACTTCTATGCTACCCTCAACACTTTGGGGCTTTAGCTCATCATAGACGCCTTTGTTGGAGCTTTTGCCAAAAAAGCTATCGGTATTGAAGTGGTTTACCCCACCACCTCGCCAACTATCCGCCTTAGTGGCACCATTTTTTAGTTTTAGCTTTAGATCTACCTTGCCTATGGGGTGAGAGCCTATATTCTCTACATAACCACTAAAGACGATCTGCTCTGTGTTTATAATGTTGCGATGTTTGACGCCATAAACTCTAACTTTTTTGGTCTTTGCATCTACTAAATGGATCATCGCCACAAGAGATACCGTAGTGAGAATAAGAAGAGCCATATAGTAGTAAAACTTCCCTCTTAGATCCAGATAGTATACAAGAGCCACCCCCACAGTAGCGAGCAAAAGAACAGACAAAGCACCAACATAGTGCCACACATTTAGAAGTGTCTGCATTTCGCCTCCATTTTTGCATAAAACTCACCATCATAGCTAAATGGCTCGATAAGAAGCTTTATATCCTCTACGCCACCTTGTGCGAGATCTTTTATGATGATCGACTCTTTTGCTATATATTTGTAGCTTTGTAGGAGGTTTTTGTATCTATTTTCTAGTTTTTTATGAAGAGTAGCCTCTACCTTGCATTCGCTAAAGTCAAACTTAGAGTCATTATATAGCTTCGCTTTTAGCACCACCGCCTTAGTAAATGTGAGCTTTTTAGTCTCCACAATCTCAACACGGCTTTTAAACAAGTAAGCATGTAGATAGTCATACGCAAAATATGATCCGCCCACCAACGCCATAGCACCAAACATAAACAGAAGTAGAGCCAAAAATGGGCGTTTTCGCAACAAAAAAGTTACCAAAAGTAGAAGCAGAGCTACTAAAAATATAGCCCCAAAGAGCAAGTAGTCATAAAGCAAAAACCCTTGCAATAGCTCTTTTGCACTTTGTAGCACCGCTACTTACTCCTAGAGTTTTTCTCTTCTATACCACTTTGAGCGGTGCGTCTTCTTAGCTCTTGACGCACTAGATCTGGTGAGATCTGCTTTTTAGCTAACGCCACAAGTGTATGGTAGAGCAGGTCTGCTGCTTCATAGACTATCTCTTTATGATCATCATCTTTGTAGGCAAAGCTAAACTCACCCGCCTCCTCGATCACCTTTTTTAGGATCACATTATCATCTGAGTTTAGTAGTTTCGCACTCCATGACTTGCTTGGATCTGCACTTTTTTTCTCTAGTATGGTATGGTAAAGTGCATCTACTACGCCGTAGATCTCATCTGTTTTGATACTTGGCTTACTGATACTCTCGCCACTTGAGAGATCTCTAAAAAAGCAACTCTTCCTACCTGTATGACACGCTACGCCGTTTTGCTTTACTAGCAAAAGAAGAGTATCACCATCACAATCAAGCCTGATGCCTTGCACCTCTTGAGTATAACCGCTACTCTCACCCTTTTGCCAGATGCGGTTTTTGGTTCTACTAAAGTAGTGAGCAAGCCCGCTTGAGAGTGTAAGATCTAACGCTTCCTTGTTCATATAGGCAAGCATTAGCACCTCTTTTGTGCTATGCTCTTGCACTACGACAGGCAGAAGTCCACCCACCTTTTGCCAGTCAATTAGCATCTACTCGCTCACCGATGCTCTAGTTTTGGCATCTTTCATATCTACCCAGATATTTGGCGTTGAACCACCTGGGCTTAGGAAGATCTTGGCATCTTTGTTCTCTCTTAGAGCGTCGTTAAACTTACCTTGCACCTTGATCTGCTCAAGCTGAAGCAGATCTTTTGTGAGTGATTTTGCTACAAGATCATTTGCTTTTGCTTTTGACTCTGCCTCGATTAAGATAGCATCTGCGATACCTTGAGCCTCAACCCTAGATTTTTCCGCGATACCCGCAGCTTCAGCCGCTCGCTTAAGTGCATCTTGCTTAGCTCGTTGCACCTCTTGTTCAGCTCGTTGCACCTCTTGTTTTGCGATCTGAACTCGCTCGATCTGCTCTTTTACACGCTCTGGAAGCACGATCTCTCTTAGTTGCACCGACTGCAGATCTGCTGGCGAGTTCTCAAGTGCACTTACACTATCTCTTATGCCCGTCTCGATCTCTGTTGCTATGGTGTTACGCATCTGCGGAAGCATCTCAGCATCATACTTACCCACAACACTTCGCACAACATCTCGTACAACAGGGTTTATGATCTTATCTTCCCAGCTAAAGCCCCAGTTTGAGATGGTTTGAGCCGCAAACTGCGGGTTTAGTCTATACTGAACAGTCACCTCGATACTTACAGGAAGTCCCCGCTTATCAAGTACGGCGATAGCTGGTTTGGAGTCCACGCCACTCGCAAAAGTCCCTCGTTCTGCTTCGATACTTGAAGCGTAGTTTACGATCCTAACCTTTGTATCGACCGCATACACTTTTTGGATAATGGGCACGATAAAATGAAGCCCTGGGAGAAGTGCTTGATCTGAGTACTTACCATTTGTACTTAAAATCCCTCGCTCACCCTCTTCTATGATAGTAAAAGGTTTTGCAAGCACCAAAAATAGCACAATGGCTATCACAAAGTAGATAGCCCCTGCACCTTTTCCACCAAAGTTAAAGTCCATTTTTGGCATCTGTGGCATTTGAGGCCCCTTGTTAGATCCGCCACCATTGCCACCACCACTATTTGAAGATCCGCCTCTGTTTGACTCGCTTCGCTTTTTGTTAAAGTAGTCGTTCATATCCGAGGCTAGTTTTATATTTTGTTCCAATTCACTCTCCGTTTTTAGTCTATATATGTAAGATAGTGCTCATACTTTTTGTTTCTGCCAAACACCGCATCAAAGTAGGTATCTTGCAGTTTCTTAGTCATCTCACCACGACTTCCAGATCCAATATCTCTTGCATCTATGTGCCTAACTGGTGTGATCTCCGCCGCAGTTCCTGTCAAAAATGCCTCATCAGCGATGTATAACTCCTCTCTACTTATGCGACGGCGTTCTACCTTAATGCCCAGATCTTGTGCCATCTCAATGACTGTTTTTTGTGTGATCGACTCAAGCGAGTTATCATTTGGTGGAGTTATAAGCACACCATTTCTCACCATAAAAAACGCTGCTCCGCTAGCTTCAGCTACATAGCCTTGGTCATCTAAAAGCAGTGCTTCATCATACCCGCACTCCACTGCTTCATACTTTGCAAGTTGCGAGTTTAGGTAGTTTGCAGTTGCTTTTGCTTTGCCCATAGCAGATGTGTTTGATGGGCGGTTTATGGAGACTATCTTTAGCTTGATCCCTTTTTGCATACCCTCTTCACCGAGGTAAGCTCCCCACTCCCACGCAGCAATAGCCGTCTCAACAGGTGCATTTTTGTGGTAAAGCCCCATCACGCCATAGCCCAAAAACACAAATGGTCTAAGATAGACATTATCGCCACTAAACTCATTTTTGCGGATAAGCTCCACTTGAGCGAGGTTAAGCTCTTCTAGTGAGTGTTCTACATTTAAAAGCGTCATTTTGGCAGACTCCAAAAGCCTTTTTGTGTGATCATTTAGCCTAAAGATCGCGTATCCTCGATCGGTTTTGTAGCACTTTGTACCCTCGATAACACCGTTTCCATAGTGAAGCGTGTGAGTTAGTACATGCACTTTTGCATCGTCCCATGCAACAAATTTTCCATTCATCCAAATATATTTGGCTGCATTCATTAAAATCTCCAAAAAATAGTGTGATATTTTAGCCAAAATGGTGTTTATATTGCATTAAACCTAGCACCGAAGCGAAACTACTAACATTATTTTGATATAATTTTGAAAAAATATGGAGATGCCAAAATGGGTAAATTTGTACAAGATATTGACGATTTTTTTGAGTTTTGCAAAGAGCATGATGTTGGGTTTGTAGATCTTCGCTTTAGTGACCTCAAGGGGACTTGGCACCACATCACATACCGTATGAGTGCTATAAACCGCGACAATCTTATAAACGGTTTTCCTTTTGATGGCTCATCGATCCACAAGTGGCAACCTATAAACAGATCTGACATGATCCTACTTCCAGATATCCCAACTGCATTTTTAGACCCATTTACTGCTGATCCTACTATCATTATATTTTGCGATGTTTATGACATCTACAAAGCTCAAATGTATGAAAAATGTCCTAGATCTATTGCAAAAGCAACACTAAAACATGCTGAGTCACTCGGGCTAGCAGATGAGGCATACTTTGGGCCAGAAAATGAGTTTTTTGTCTTTGATGATATTCGTTTCATCGACACAATGAGTGAAGCAGGATACAAGATCGACACCGAAGAGGGCGATTGGAACTCCAACAAAAAGATGCAAGACTCCTATAACACAGGGCATCGTGGGGGCGTAAAAGGTGGATACTTCCCCGTAGCACCTATCGATACTATGGTAGATCTAAGAGCTGAGATGATGCAGGTTTTAGAGCAAGTTGGACTAGAGGTGATCTTAGGGCATCATGAAGTGGGGCAAGCTCAAGGCGAGATCGGCATAGTTTACTCTGACATGATAACCGCAGCTGATAATGTCCAAAAACTAAAGTATGTCGTAAAGATGGTAGCTCATCTAAATGGCAAAACCGCCACTTTTATGCCTAAACCGCTCTTTGGTGAAAATGGCAACGGTATGCATGTTCATCAGTCGCTGTGGAAGGGTGGCAAAAACCTATTTTATAAAGAGGGAGAGTATGCAAATCTCTCAAAGATGGCAATCAACTATCTTGGTGGGATCTTCAAACACGCTCACTCACTCTCAAGCTTAACAAACCCAAGCACAAACTCCTATAAGAGGCTTATACCAGGGTTTGAAGCACCAAATATCCTAACATACTCTATGCAAAACAGATCTGCGAGCTGTCGCATACCTTATGGTGCAAGCGAGCACTCCACTCGCTTAGAGCTTCGCTTCCCTGACTCAGCGGCTTGTCCATATCTAGCTTTTTCAGCTCTACTTATGGCGGGGCTTGATGGGATCAAAAATGGCTACACTCCAGAGGGTCCAATGGACGAAAACCTCTTCAAACTAACGCTTGATGAGATCAGAGAAAAAGGAATTCGTCAGATGCCTCACACTCTAAGAGAAGCCACAGAAGCACTCATCGCGGACAATGAGTACCTAAAGCCTGTCTTTAGCGATCTATTTATCCGCGACTATCAACACTATATGTTTGAACGCCAAATCTGGCCAGATGAGAAACGCCCAACCGCGTATGAGTTTAAGAGTACATACAACTGCTAGGAGGAGTTATGAGAGAGTTAAGAGATGAGGAGATAACGCTAGATGCGAGCAAATATCTTGAGAGCCAAACCGATACAAAAGGTGTTATAACATTTGTAAATGACTATTTTTGTGAGGTGAGCGGATATAGCACAGATGATCTAGTGGGCAAGCCTCACAATATCATTCGCCACCCAGATATGCCCCGCATAATCTTCAAACTTCTTTGGGATCGCATAAAAGCTGGCAACAACATTAATGTCTGCATAAAAAACCTTGCCAAAGATGGTAGATACTACTGGGTTTTTACCCATTTTGAGATACTTCGCGATCGCAACAGTGATGAGATAGTGGGCTACAAAGCACACAGAAAAGATGTCTCTAAACATATAAAAGATGTGATTGAGCCGCTTTACAAAGAGCTAGTAGATCTAGAAAAAAGTGGTGGTATGGAAGCAAGTGGCAACTACCTCGATGAGTTTTTAGGATCTAAAAATGTAACCATCGACACCCTTATGGAAGAGATCTATCTATTCTACTAGATCATAAGCTTAGCTTATGATCATCTTCTACTATATATGGTATTCTAATCATATTTCTGCTATAATTCCGCCTACAATAGGTAGGAGTGCCTATTAGTTTACAAAGATAAGGATTAGCTATGAAGCATATTCCAGCGGGCAAGTATAAGCCCTACCCAAAGATAGATTTGCCAGATAGAAAGTGGCCAAACAACACGATCACAAAAGCACCAAAATGGTGCAGTGTCGATCTTCGTGATGGCAACCAAGCTCTTATAAACCCTATGAGCATTTCGCAAAAACTAGAACTCTACGCACTCCTACTCAAAATCGGCTTCAAAGAGATCGAAGTTGGTTTTCCATCAGCTTCTAAGACGGAGTTTGACTTTTTGCGTCACTTAGTGGATCACAACCTTATCCCTGATGATGTAACTATTCAAGTTCTTGTGCAAGCTAGAGAGCACCTTATAGCAAAGACATTTGAAGCACTAGAGGGCGTCAAAAGAGCGACTGTGCATCTTTATAACTCCACATCTGTGGCTCAAAGACGCATAGTCTTTAAAAAGAGCAAAGAGGAGATCGTTCAGATCGCACTTGATGGCGTAGATCTTGTAAAAAAGTATGAGAAGGATTTTGATGGCAAGATCTTTTTGGAGTACTCGCCAGAGAGTTTTACAGGCACGGAGCTTGAGTTTGCTGCTGAGATAGTAAACGCAGTAACGGCTAGATGGGGCATCGCAGATGATCGCAAAGTGATAGTAAACTTGCCATCAACTGTGGAGATGGCAACGCCAAATATCTACGCTGATCAGATCGAGTGGATGAGCAGACACCTAGATAACCGCCAAAATGTGATCCTCTCAACTCACACGCATAACGACCGAGGCACAAGCGTAGCTGCAACTGAGCTAGCCTTACTCGCTGGAGCTGATCGCGTCGAGGGAACACTGCTTGCCAATGGCGAGAGAACGGGCAATGTAGACATCATCACACTTGCACTCAACATGACAACACAAGGCATCGACTCTGGGCTTAACTTTAGCAACATAAATGAGGTCTTAGATGTGGTAGAGCGAGTTACACAGATAGATACGCACTGCCGTCACCCATATGTGGGAGAGCTTGTCTATACGGCATTTTCAGGCTCCCACCAAGATGCGATCAACAAAGGCTTAGCAGATCGCAAAGCTAACAAAGAGATCTTTTGGGAGGTGCCATACCTGCCCATAGATCCAGAAGATGTGGGCAGAAGCTATGAGAGTATTATCCGCATAAATAGCCAGTCAGGCAAAGGTGGCGTAGCGTTTATACTAGATAAAAACTTTGGCTACTCACTCCCAAAAGCGATGCACCCAGAGGTGGGCAAGCTGATCCAAGATGCAAGCGATGCTAAGGGCGTGGAGCTAAGCGGTGATGAGATATACGAGATCTTTAAAAAAGAGTACTTTGAGCACAAAGAGCATATAACTCTAGTCGATTTTAGCCTCACTTCGCTAAAGGGTAGATCTAGATGCACGCTTACTTATACATATAATGGCAAAGAGATAGTAAGTGAGGGCGAGGGCAATGGTCCTGTTGATGCTTGCAAAGCTGCACTTATGAAAGAGTACAAAAATGAGTTCACCATAAACTCCTACGCAGAGCACTCTAGGGGGCAAACGAGCGAGGCTCAAGCAGTGGCGTACATAGAGATAGAGACTAAAGATACTATGTCATGTTATGGCGTTGGCGAGGATAATGATATCGCATTAGCTTCTATTAAAGCACTCTTTTGTGCAGTAAATAGAGCTTTTTTGTAAAATTATGTTAAAATTTGTAGATCTAAAGGAGATGATATGTTAAAAAAAATAGTCATGGCTACTCTTTTGACTCTAAGTTCAACTGCGATGGCACAGGAGTTTAACCTAAAAGAAAATATGCTTCAGCTAAATGCTGAGATGCTAGATGTGAGAAATGGTTTTATGATCAGTGATCCCGATCTTGTCAAAGTCTCGATACTTAAGTTTCAAAGGCATGTCTTAGATCTACTAGGCGATAAAAAAACTTTTGAGCAGATGCTTCCAAAAGCTCAAAAGCATAAAGCTGGAGAGGCGATTATGAGTGCAAATATCATCAACTACAATGTTGAGATCATACTCGATACCATCTCAAATAAGAAAAATCAGTCTGGTCTAACTAGACGAGAGGTTTCACAAAGAGCTTACTCCTACATAGAGCAAGCCTGCTTTAGATGTCACAACCTAGTGCGAGATAAGTACTAAAATATCATACCATCATCATCTACACTTGAGCTTTCCTCTATACGAGGGGGCTTTGAGATGTTGCTAAAAAACTCCCTCTTACCATTTACCACAGCTTGAGAGATCCCATCTGGTTTTATAAACTTTCTAGGTGTTTGCGGGTAGATCTCTAAGATCCTCGCATAGTAGTTAGCAAACGCTGGACCTGAGACTCGCCCACCCGTCTCTAGGGCATTCATTGGGGTGTTATCATCATTGCCAAACCACACAACTGTCTCTATGGTAGGTGAGTAGCCTATAAACCACCCATCTATGTTGTTGTTGGTAGTTCCTGTCTTGCCTGCTATCTCTATACCCCTCACCGCTGCTGATCTTCCTGTTCCACGACTCACCACATCTTGAAGTATAGAGGTCATCAAGTAGGCTTGTTGCGGAGATGTAACCTCTCTTTTTTCTGGTTGTGCCTCATAGATCACGCTAGAGTTTTTCTCTATCTTTTTAACTAGCACTGGCTCTACTTGTACCCCACCATTGGCAAACGATGAGAAGCTACGAGCTAGCTTTAGAGGCGAAGTAGAGATAGTTCCAAGCGAGAGCGAGAGGTTTTGAGGTATGTCACTAAAAGCAAACCGCTTTAGCTCTTTTGTAAGAGTAGTTAGCCCGATATCTTCGACAAGATTTATAGTCGCTAAGTTCCTAGAGTGCACAAGCGAATCCCTTAGGCTCACCATTCCCTCGAAGTTTTTCTCGTAGTTTTTTGGTTGCCACTTCTTTTTTTCACCACCCGTGCTATAACTATATGTTCGCGAGATATCTGCTAGCAGGCTAGCTCCAGAGTAGCCCATATCGAGTGCTACTTGATAGATAAATGGCTTAAATGCAGATCCAAGCAGACGGCTACCTTGCGAGGCACGGTTGAATGCACTCTTTTTATAGTCCACACTTCCCACAAGAGCTAAGATCTCACCACTACTATGATCTAGACTAACCATCGCTCCATTTAGCACCTCAGCTCGTTCTGCAATTCGCTTTTTGCCCGCACTACTAGCCCTTGAGCTCATCTCCTCTCCACGCCCTAGAGCTAGCTCATACGCCTCTGCTAGCGAGAGTTCAGCAGCTCGTTGTAGTTGCATATCTATGGTTGTATATATCTCATAGCCGCCACCTCGAAGATCTCCTATACCATATAAATGCTCGCTTCTAAAGATCTCATCAACTACAAAAGGCGAGAGATTTTGCGTCAGCGTCTCATCATAAACCGTTGGTTCCTCTTGCAGAGCCTCTTTGTAGCTATCCTCATCGATCCACCCAAGCTCATACATTCTAGCCACAACACGGTTTGCTCGCCCTAAGCTTATCTGGTAGTTTTTTGTCGGAGCATAGGTTGATGGAGCCTTTGGAAGCCCCACAAGCATCGCGGACTCTTTTAGACTTAGATCTCCTAGTGGCTTTTTAAAATACCCTAGTGCCGCGGTTTTGATCCCGTAGTAACCATGCCCATAGTAGATCTCATTGAGGTAGCGTTCAACTATCTGCTCTTTGGTTAGCTGTCTCTCAAGCTTTAGCGAGTAGATCACCTCTTTGATCTTTCTTGAGATCTTCTTCTCGCGAGTGAGGAGAGTATTTTTGACAAGCTGTTGCGTGATGGTACTAGCACCTTCTGCGAGTTTTAGTGACTGAATATCTTTGATGATGGCTCTAAGGATCGCGTCTATATTTATCCCTGGGTGCTCAAAAAATGTGGTATCTTCTATGGCAAGCAGTGCCTCGATCACGCGAGGTGGGATCTCATTTATACTCGCATACAAGCGGTGTTCGCCATCAAAAATATTTGCGATCCGCTCGCCATGGCGATCATATATGCGGGTTGTGAGCTTTGGTTTATACTCGATGATGTTTGATAGCTCATAATCCTCTTGCGTATAGTAGTAACCAAAAATAGCCACTGGCGTAGCCAATATAGCAACAAATATAAGGCCAAAAAATATCTTTAAAAATCTCACTCTCTAAAACCTCTAGTTGCAAAATTTGACTCGATAAGTAGCTTAGTGTAAGCCTCCTTTGGGCTAGAAGCCACCTCTTTTAACCTGCCTCGCTCCACTATCACTCCGCCCTTTAGCACACAAACATCTTCACACACACTCATAGCAGAGTCAAGATCATGTGAGACAAAAATCATCTTAAAACCCACCCTATCTCTAAGCCTAGTTAGCAGATCTAGTACAACTCTTTTTGAGTCTGGATCTAGTGCTGTTGTAGGCTCATCTAGTAGCATTAGCATAGGATCTATACTTAGTGCCATAGCGATCACAACTCGTTGCAGTTGCCCACCAGAAAGCTCACTAGGATAGCGATCTGCCAAGCTTGCATCAAGATCTACAAGAGCAAAAAGCTCCTCTAAGCGTGAGCTAAAAAACTGATCTCTTATCTTTGTAAGTGGTGAGAGAGCATTAAATGGGTTTTGTGGCACAAAGGCGACACTCTTACCACGCAAAAGCTCAAACTCACTCCTAAGTCTTAGATCACTCACAAGAGTAGATGGCAACATTCCAAGCAGAGCCTTTAGTGTAAGGCTCTTGCCACTTCCACTCTGCCCCACAAGTGCAAGCGAATCACCCACGCTAAATGAGAGATCTAACAAGATCTTATCGGCTTTTTTGACTATAAGTGACTCTACAACCATCACAACATTTTAGCCAATTTTTGGCACAACTCTCTTAACTCATCTTCGCTGTGCCCTAGCCTTGCGATGAGGCGGATAATAGCACGAGGAACTGTTGGCTCTCTTATAGCACCGATGGCATAGCCACTTCGTGCTAGCTCCTCTTTGATGGCAAGTACTCTGCGGTTATCTCCCACGACTATGGGGACTATAAGTCCATCAGCACTGATGCCTAGCTCCTCTTTTATGACTCTTTGGTTGAGAGCTATCTCTCTTCTTAGATCATCTCTCTTAGCCAAGATATACTCTAGCGAGCAGTGAGCGAGGATAGTATCATAAAGCGAGAGCGAAGTGGCATAGATGATCGCTTTTGCTCTGTTGATGAGATACTCTATGATGTGGTTTGAAGCTAGTATATAAGCTCCAAAGCTCCCATACGCCTTGCCAAGTGTGCCCATTTTTATGTGGTTTAGCTCTACTTTGATGCCGTAGTGATCATACACTCCCATAAGTTTTGAGCCAACCACTCCGCTACTATGAGCCTCATCGACTATCATTATGGCGTCATACTTTTTGCAAAGCTCAAAGAACTCTCTTTTTAGCATATCACCGTCCATAGAGTAGATCCCCTCTACTGCGACTATGCGTCTTTTGGCGGTGGAGTTTTTGAGCAGATCTTCTAGTGCATCTGGGTCGTTGTGAGCAAAAAAGGTGCACTTTATGCCACTAAGTCTACTTGCAAGCACACCAGAAGCGTGGTATGCCTCGTCCATAAATAGCTCATCGCTCTTTCTCACAAGTGCCTCAATGAGTGCTATGTTAGCATTAAACCCACTTCCAAGCATCACTCCATCTTCAAACCCATTTGCCCTACAAAGGGAGTGCTCAAACTCCCTATGCACACTGTGGTAACCACCAACTAGCATCGATGCTTTTGGGCTTTTGTCTCTAAGAGTCTCTAGCTTTGAGCAAGCACTTTGGTGCAGATCAGATCTACTAGCAAGTCCGAGGTAGTCATTTGATGCGAAATCTCTTAAGCTAAGATCTACTACCTCTCTGCTTCTAAGTCTGCCAGATCGCCTAAGGGCATCAAGCTCACCCTCATAGTAGTTCATCTAACCATAACCCTATTTCTACCACCATTTTTCGCCTCATACAACGCCTCATCAGCTCGCTTAAAGAGTAGCTCCAAATCCTCACCCTTTTTGTACTCTGCCACACCAAAACTCATAGTTATAGTGATCTCATTTTGATGCTCACCTACGATGATGCGAAGCTTATCGGCTAGCTTATACGCTCCCGCTTTGGTGGTGTGTGGTAGTATCAGAGCAAACTCCTCACCACCTATACGACAAAAGATGTCGCTATCTCTTAGATGGATCCCTACAAGCCTTGAGTACTCTATAAGCACACGATCACCCATATCGTGCCCGTAGACATCGTTGATCTTTTTGAAGTGATCTATATCAAAGATCACAAGCGAGAGTGGGTAGAAGTAGCGATTTGCCTTAGATGCCTCTTTTTTAAGTTGCAGGTTGTAGAAGTAGCGATTTTTGATCTTTGTTAGAGTATCGGTGATATTGGTAGTCTCTAGCTCTTTTTTGTAAAGCTCCTCTTTTGTTATGTCCCTAAAGATCACACTAAAGATCTGCTTACTCTCATCTATAAGCGAAACGCTAACACTAAAGTAAAATGCACTCTCGTTGTAGATCATCTTCACTTTGTTTTGTGTTGGGTTTTTGTAGATATAGTCGATCCAGCAAAAGTGCTCACTACTCTTACTCACATAACCCTCTTCACTTGTGAAAAACTCTGAGAGAGTTTTATGCTCTCTTTTAAACTCTTCAAGCGAGCCAAAGTCACTAAAGTAGTTAAAAAATGTACTATTTACCTCCAAGATCTCATCTTTTGAAGCTACTATTATGAGATTTGGGCTTAGATCTACTATCTTTTTGTAGGTGCTACTTGACTCAAACTTGCGGTTGTAATAGTAAAAAACAAAGAGCACAAGAAGCACCAAAACTACGCTAAGATAGATGAGTGATCTCTTTAGTAGTTCGATCTGTGCACTTTTTGTTGTTATATTTTTGAGCTTTTTTGACATCACAAAATGACCAATAACGCCACCTTTTATATCCCTTAGCTCCTCGTGCGTTATGAGATTATCTCTTACTATCTTGTATGATGTATCAAGCAGATGCTCAACTCCCTCATAGCGAAGCAACTCCGTTAGCGTCACAGGTGCATCGAAGTTTGCGACATAGCGATCATCTATATAGAGGTCATTAAATGGCTCTTCGATCTCTTCGCTTTGGCTTCTACTAAGTAGCACCGCAGATGAGATCTCCTGCTTAGCTAGATCTAGCGAGATTGAGTTAAAGTGTGTAAAAAGCTCAAGTACACCAATGGACGCTCCATTCCTTAGTATAGGTACTGTTGCTCTAACTCCAAATGTATATCTATTTGAGCCAACAGATGTGAGATTTTTGTTGCCCTCTAGGCTCTTTTGTAGTTGCAACTCAAGATTTGTAGGGATCTTAGAGTCCCTGCACTTTGTCCAGCTTCTATAATGAGGCTTGAGATCTCTATCGAAGATGGCTATCCAGATATTTTTATACTGCGTGCTTTGTGCTACTCTAGCTATAAAATCTTTGTAGTACTCTGGCGTAATGTTGTTTGAGGCTAGATCTTCGATGAGTTGGCGATCTTTAGATAGTGCAATAGCGAGTGCAAGTGAGGCTTTTTGCTTCTGTTTTATGAGCGAATCGACCTGTTTTTGGAGGCTTAGTGCCTCATGAGCATAGCTCTGCTCTACAAAAAACTCTCTAGTATCTCCAAGCTGATATATAAAAACAGCACTCGCAAATATAAAAATAGCCAAAATAGTGATGATTGGAAACTTGTTTAGCTTAAAAATTGTAAACCCTCCAATATTTTCAAAAACAGCTAAATTTTAGCACATTTTTTGTAACACTTCTACACTTAGACCCATAGCGGTACTCTCATACCCTTTTTGGTGTTTTATAAATCTTTTGCACCACCCCTCTACCATACAAGCACCCGCCTTGCCTTGCCACTGCATCGAGCTTAAGTACTCATCTAGCAAAACCTCATCAAAAAAGTCAAACTTATAGTGCGTAGCACTTAGATCTATGAGTTTGCAACTCTTTTTATGGTAGATCATACATGTGATGATAGCAATTTCTGATCCACTAAGCATTTTTAGTATACTTTTTGCATCTTCTTTATCTCGTGGTTTTCTAAGGATCATCTCACCTTTTGCTACAACCGTATCGGCTACCAAAAGTGGCATATCCTCTATGCCATAAGCTCTATATGCTGCTTCATATTTGCCAAGAGTTGCTCTATAAACAAACTCTCTAGCCGAGTTAGCTCTTATGCTCTCCTCATCAAAATGAGCACTTTGTTGCACAAACTCTATACCAGCATCACGAAGCAGTTTGGCTCTAGTTTGCGAGCTTGAAGCGAGGCGAATCATAGGCTTGTTGAGAAGATGCTTCCAAGAAGTATCGCCACCACTCCAAGAGTGATATTTAATGGTACCATAAACTTACCTATTGGCTCTAAGTAGCCTTTAGCAACAGCAACCTCACCTGCTTGAAGTGCCTCAAATGCACTATTTCGTCGCTTTATCATCAGTAGCAAGTTTAGTAGCATAACCACCCAGATCCCCTCTTTTGCAAAGGCGAGCAGGTTTAGATCTATCTTATGAAGCGAGTAGCCCTTGATCATAAAAAAAGCCGTTACAAAAAGTAACACTACAAATGGCAAAACTATGCTAAAGAGTCGCTTGAGTGCATAAGCGATATGCTCTAGCCTCTGCTTTGGATCAGCTATGAGCATAAACGACTGATGAGCTGCATAACGCATAGCGATCATTCCGCCAACCCAAACCACGCCACTTATAACATGTAGAAATATTATAAGTGATCTATTTTGTGCAAATATCTCTTCCATTACCCTAACTTTTCTCTGATATACTCTAGTGCTTTTGCCTTTGCATCTTCTACTCGCGATGGATCTTTACCGCCAGCTTGTGCGAAGTCGGCTCTTCCACCGCCACCGCCACCAACTACGGGAGCAACAGCTTTGATCCACTCACCTGCACTAAGATCTACCCCTTTTATGCCACTTGCAAGCAAGACTTTGTCATCTTTTACCTGCAAAAGTAGTGCACAGACTCTCTCGTGAGCATTTTTAAGCTCATCGATCTTCTCTTTTATATCGCCACTGCTTAGTAGATCTACCACCACTTTAACGCCACCGATCTCATCTACACTTAGATCTTGTTTTTGAGCACTCATAGCGTTTTGTAGCTCTTTTTTAAGCTCTGCGCTATTTTGTTTTAGCCTCGAGATCCCAGAGAGTAGATCTAAGTTTTTCACCTCATCTTGAGCAGATCTAAGCAGATCTCTTTGCTGTACAAAGTACTCATACGCCGCTATCCCACAAACCGCCTCTATACGCCGTACACCTGCACTTACACCGCTCTCTTTTGTGATGATAAATGATCCTATCTGCGAGCTATTTTCTACATGCACACCACCACAAAACTCGATCGATGCCTTACCAAAACTCACAACCCGCACGCTCTCGCCATACTTCTCACCAAAGAGTGCTTTTGCACCGCTCTTTTTGGCATCTTCTATGTTCATCACTTCGGTTTTTCTCTCCACCCCATAAGCGATTAGCTCATTGACTCTCTGCTCAATTTTAGCAAGCTCCTCTTTGCTCAGTGCCTTTGGGTGTGAAAAGTCAAATCTTAAGCGATCAGCTTCTACCAAACTCCCCGCTTGAGCTATATGATCACCTAGCTCGTCGGACAAAACCGCATGAAGCAGGTGCGTTGCGGAGTGGTGTTTTGTTATCTCGCTTCGCTGTGAGCTAACCACTGCTTCTACGCTAGATCCAACCGCAAGATCAGATCTTAGATGAACCAAGGAGAGATTTAGATCAAAAAACTTCTTTGTATCTTCTACGCTAGCGACATCTTTTAGCTCACCCATATCGCCACACTGCCCGCCACTCTGAGCATAAAATGGTGTGCGATCTAGCATCACCCAACCACTCTCGCCACTCTTAAGCTTTGTAGTGCTCTTAAAGTTCTCATCAAGCAAAGCCAGTACAACACTACTAGATCTTAGATGCTCATAGCCTATAAACTCATTTTCGCCGTGACTCTCTAAAAGCTCTTTAAAATCGCCATAAACCGCCTCATCGCCACTGCCTTTCCATGCAGCTTTTGCTCTACTTCTTTGTTCATTCATAAGCTCATCAAACTTTATCACATCAAGCTCTAAGCCCTTCTCTCTTAGCATATCTTCAGTTAGATCTAGTGGAAAACCGTAGGTGTCATAGAGTTTAAACGCCACTTCACCGCTAAAGATCTGCTTCGTTTTTGCAAGCTCGTCGTTAAATAGTGCGATCCCAGACTCAATGGTCCTAAAAAACCTCTCCTCTTCTAAGAAGATCTGCTCTTTTACAGCTTCTGCCTTTTGTGCGAGGTACTCATACTCACCACCCATCGTGCCAACAAGCGTGTCATAAAGCTTATACATAAATGGCTCTTTGAAGCCTAGCAGATACCCATGTCTTACGCCACGGCGAAGTATGCGTCTAAGCACATATCCACGCCCCTCATTAGAGAAGTTTACACCCTGAGCTAGCAAAAATGCCACCGTTCTTATATGATCAGCTACTACTCTAAATGATGCACCGCTTGCATAGAGATACTCCCTGCCACAGAGATCTTCTACCTTTTTTATCAGTGGCATAAAGAGCGATGAGCTATAATTGCTAGTTACTCCCTCTTTTATCGCCGTGACCCTCTCAAGCCCCATACCTGTGTCGATCGATGGTTTTGGAAGAGGTGTGAGCGTGCCATCTTTGCTCCTCTCATACTGCATAAAAACAAGGTTCCAGATCTCTAAAAAGCGATCACCCTCGCCCCCCATATAGTCCTCACTACCGCTAAAGTGCTCCTCACCTTGATCATAAAAGATCTCACTACAAGGTCCACACGGTCCTGTATCGCCCATCTGCCAGAAGTTATCTTTATCGCCCATTCTAAGCACACGATCTTTTGGCACATACTTAAGCCAGATCTGCTCTGCTTCATCGTCACTATCGTGCACTGTAACCCAAAGTTTTGCCTTATCAAGTGCCAAAACTTCAGTCACAAACTCCCACGCATAAGCGATCGCTTCATCTTTAAAGTAGTCGCCAAAGCTAAAGTTTCCAAGCATCTCAAAAAATGTGTGGTGTCTTGCAGTATAGCCCACATTTTCTAGGTCATTGTGCTTGCCACCCGCTCTTATACATGTCTGACAACTCACCGCTCTAGGGTTTGTGGGGCGAGGTACTTCGCCTGTAAAGATCGACTTAAAAGGCACCATGCCAGCGTTGTTAAAAAGCAAACTCGCATCATCTGGCACAAGCGGTGCAGATGCTACTCTAGCGTGGTTTTTTGACTGAAAAAAACTTAAATACTCTTCTCTAATATCCATCATCATCTCTATGGTAAAATTGTGCGATTATATCCAATTTTTTATCCCTTAATGTTTAAATTAATCGTATTTGTTGTATAGTTGTAGTATGTTTTATGTTATTAAAAAGAATGATACCAAACCGCTACCATCTATCGTAGGCTTCGAGGTGGATAAGTATATCGCCACTAGAAATTCTACAAGCGTCATAGTGGAGTTTAAGCACGAGAACAAGCCTATTAGACGCTGGGTGGACAAGAGCGAGATCATACTACTAACTGATGATAAAGAGTTCTTTTTACAAACCCTTGAGAAGTTCAAACTACTCCATAAAGATGAGCAGAGTCTCATAGATCAAGCCAAACATGAGCTTGATATGAGCGTAGAAAACTCCAACAACAAGCTAAATAGTGCCATAGAGGAGTTTCAAAAACAAAAATTTGAGGGCGAATACCCTTGTATACTAAAAAGGCTCTAGCAGATCACTACGCTCTTGATCTCGCTTAGCTCTTCGATGGCAAATCTCGGCCCCTCACGCCCCACTCCACTTAGTTTCACGCCACCATATGGTTGTATATCAAAACGAAGAGTTGGTATATCATTTACCACCACGCCACCGCACTCAAACTCCTCAATTGAGCGTTTTGCAAGGCTAAGCGAGTTTGTAAAGATAGAAAATTGAAGCCCATAAGGGGAGTTGTTCATCTTTGCTACTGCTTCATCAAAGCTACCCACTCGCACAAGTGAGACAATAGGTGCAAAAACCTCCTCGCATACGATCGCCATCTCATCACGCACTTCACTCATCACACAAGGGTAAAAGATCCGCTCATCTGCTTTTGGCTCAAGCAGTGGCACTGCACCCTCATCTATGGCACTCTTCACCCAGTTCATAGCCCTACTAACCGCCTCTTTATCTATAAGAGGCCCCATAAAAGTCTCATCATCATAGGGAGATCCAACCTTTAGTTTTGCACTCTCATCTGCTAGTTTGATGGCAAACTCATCGTAGATCTTAGCATTTACATAGATGCGTTGAAGTGAGATACAGACCTGCCCAGAGTTACTAAACGCCCCTACCGCACACCTGCTAGCTGCCAAAGAGAGATCCGCACTCTCATCTATATATGTCGCGGCGTTGCCACCTAGCTCAAGTGAGATCTTTTTGATCCCTGCACTTTTGGTTATGATCTCACCCACTTGCACACTTCCTGTGAAGCTGATAACTCGCGGTATGTCGCTTTTTACTAGAGCTGAACCTACCTCCGCGTCGCCATAAACAACACTTAGTGCATCTTTGGTGGCAAACTCACTCTCTATGAAGAGTTTAGCAAACTTATATGCAGTAAATGGAGCTTCTGGGGTTGGTTTTAACACCACTGCATTGCCCGCAACAAGAGCAGGGGCGAGCTTGTGAGCTACAAGGTTTAGTGGAAAGTTAAACGGCGTGATCGCCACCACCACACCAGCTGGCACTCTTGTATAGTAGGCGATGCTCTTTTTGCCACTAAAGGTAGCATCTGTACTAAATGTCTCACCACCCATTGTCCGCATAGTCTCACTACTAAGCCTTATAGTCTCGATACAGCGATCCACCTCAAGCCTAGCAAATGCGATAGGTTTACCCACCTCATCGGTGATGGTTTTTGCCATCTCTTCACGCATAACCTCTAACTTGCTTGCTACATCTTCTAGCCACGCACATCTTCTAGCCAGACTTGCTTTTGCCGCCTCTTTGCTAGCTATTTTAGCCACTTCCAAAGCTTGCAGAGCATCACTTGCATCGCAAAGTGCCGCCATGCTTACTATCTCACCACTATATGGCGAGTGGCGAGGTGTATAATTTTCTTTTATAATTTCTTTAGATCCCAAATATAAATTTGCTCTCATAATTTTCACTTTTTTTAGATTTTATGCTATCATACAACAATAAGATAAAAAGGAGTAGATCATGGAAGTTCAAAGCTATACTTACCTCTCACCATACAGCTCTCCTGTGCAGATAGGTCGTCCCGATCCTACTGCCAAAAAAGAAGATCCGACTATGGAGCTAGAGGGTAGCAAACCTGTAAAAGAGGCACCAAAAACGATGCAAAGCCCAAAGGATATACCAGCACCTTTTGATATTCATGCTTAGATCTTTAGCTCTTGTGTTACTTTTTAGTAGCGTAACTTTTGCGTCGCAGTGGCTAAATGACTACTATGAAGCACTTGAAGTTGCCAAAAAAGAGAACAAAGATATCTATATGTTTGTAGGAGCTGATGATTGCAGATGGTGTGACTACTTCAAGGAGATCACACTATCAAAACCAGAGGTGATCAAGAGGTTAGAAGAGGATTTTGTACTGCTCTACCTCTCGCGAGATAGACACACAGTGCCTTATGATCTTGAGGTTCAAGGTGTGCCTAGACACTACTTTTTTACCAACCGTGGCAAACTCTACTATCAAGACAGAGGCAGTAGAGAGATAGATGGCTTTTATCTTATGCTAGATGAAGCGGAGCTATCTAAATAGTTATATTTTCTAACATCTCCACACCACTAGGCGTAACTACTACAAGATCTAGCATATAACTAGATCTACTTATGCTATTCTTTTTTATATAGACATCAATACTTTTTAGTAGTCTTGAGATCTTTGTGCGAGTCATATTTTGCACAGCACTCTCATACTCTACTCCGCTTTTGACCTCTACAAAATGGATCACATCATCTTTGTAGGCGATGATATCGATCTCGCCAAAGCGGGTATAAAAGTTTCGCTCAAGCAGGCAAAAACCACGCTCGTTTAGGTAGTTACACGCCCTATCTTCGGCGATATTTCCCTTAAATCTGCTCAAAACCTAAACGATCCTAATCATAACAGGCTTGGCATTTACAAACTCCAATCTACTAAGCGTTGCAAGCAGAGCTTGAACATCGCTCTCTTTTGCTTTATGAGTAGAGATGAGCAGATTTGCACTACTCTCATCAGCATTTCTTTGAACTATGGTGCCAATGGAGATAGAGTTCTCCTCAAAAAGCTTAGTGATCTTAGCAAGCACACCTAGGCGGTCGCTAACATTTATACGGATATAGTACTTTGAGATGATTTGTGAAGGATCTTTTAGGCTAAGCCCAACTTCCATCGGGCGATCAAAGCCTAGCATCGGCTTAGCCTTGCCACTTCTTGCTATGTCGATGATGTTGGCGATCACCGCACTTGCAGTTGCATTGCCACCCGCTCCAGCACCATAGTAAAGCGTTTCGCCCACTTGATCACCTACTACGCTGATGCCATTCATCACGCCATCGATCTTGGCGATCATCTCCTCTTTTTTTATAAGAGATGGGTGAACTCTAAGCTCAACTTCATTGCCATCTTTTTTAGCGATACCTAGCAGTTTAATAGCGTAGCCAAACTCTTTAGCAAAAGCGATATCATCTTGCGAAATATTCTCAATGCCCTCGATGAGGATCTCTTCAGGCTTCGCATCGATCCCATAAGCTATGCTAGATAGTATCAAAAGCTTGTGAGCAGCATCAAAACCACCCACATCAAATGTTGGATCTGCCTCTGCATAACCCAGCTCTTGTGCCTCTTTTAGCACCTCTGCATAACCTACACCATCGTTGGTCATCTTGGTCATCATATAGTTACAAGTACCATTTAGTATGCCTTTGATCGACTCTATATGGTTGGCACTTAGTCCATCGCGAAGAGCGTTGATGATGGGGATCCCACCCGCCACACTCGCCTCATACTCAAATGGTATATCTTTTGCGATCTTAGCGATCTCATAGCGGTGATAAGCCAGAAGTGCTTTGTTTGCAGTCACAACAGCTTTGCCATTTTTTAGTGCCTTGCTAACGACCTTAAACGCCTCATCGACGCCACCCATCAGCTCTACAACAACATCGATCTCCTCATCATCTAGCACATCATCAACATTTGTACTAAGTTTTATGCCCAAATCTTTATGTCTGTTTAGATCTCGCACCACACCGCATTTTACAACTATGCTAGCACCCGCTCTAGCTGAGATGACATCGGCATTTTCTTGCAAGATCCTAGCTACACTACTCCCCACAGTCCCAACACCGACGATCCCAACTTTTATCATTTTGACTCGCTATTTAGTTTTTTCAAAAACTCTTTTATGTTTCTCGCAGCTTGACGAATACGGTTGTCGTTTTCTATCAAAGCTATGCGTACATACTCATCACCATTTGGCCCAAACCCAATCCCAGGAGCAACTGCAACATCAGCTTCAGCTAGAAGTCTTTTGGAAAACTCTAAGCTTCCCATATGCAAGGCAACCTCAGGGATCTTAGCCCACACAAACATACTCGCTTGGTTTTTGCGGATCTCCCAGCCAGCGTTTTTAAAGGCATCTAGCAGTACTTCTTGGCGGTGGTTATACTTTTGTGTGATCTCTTCTACGCAAGATTGATCACCATTTAGTGCCACAGTAGACGCAACTTGGATCGGCGTAAACATACCATAATCAAGCCATGATTTGATCTTTATCAGTGCTCCGATGAGCTTTTTGTTACCAACAAAAAAGCCAACCCTCCAGCCTGCCATATTGTAGCTTTTTGATAGCGTAAAGCTCTCTACTGCGACATCTTTTGCACCCTCAACACTCATGATCGAAGGCGTTTTGTAGCCATCAAATGTTATATCGCCATACGCTATATCGCTTATGACATAAAAACGCATCTCTTTTGCCATCGCAACAAGTCTGACATAAAACTCTGGTGTGACAGTCGCGGTGGTTGGATTGTGCGGAAAATTTACCAAAACGAACTTTGGTCTTGGTGAGCTTTCGTTAAAAACCCGCTTTAGATCTAAGAAAAACTGATCCTCATCGACTCTATAATCCTCATCAAACTTTATGGCAAATTTGACCACATTTCCACCCGCAAGTATAAACGAATACTCATGGATCGGATATGTTGGATCTGGTACAACCGCGACATCTCCAGGGTTTGTAATAGCGTAAGCTAAGTGAGCATAACCCTCTTTTGAACCCATCGTTGCGACGCACTCACTATATGGATCTAGATCACACCCGTAGCGTTTTTTGTACCAGTTGGCGATGGCAACAAGCAGTTTTGGGATCCCCTTTGAAACAGAGTAGCCGTGAGTCTTTGTCTTTTGAGCTGACTCCAAAAGCTTCTCTCTTATATGCTCTGGTGTGTCGCCATCGGGGTTACCCATCGAAAAGTCGATCACATCTCTCCCAGAGCGTCGTTGAGCCATCTTTAGCTCGTTTACCTCAGCAAATACATACTTTGGTAACCTCTTCATTCTATCAAACTCTATCTCATTAAACATCTACTATCCCTAGCAAAAAAATTGTGCAATTTTACCCAAAAAGAGTTTAATATCTTCATCTGATCGGCTTTAGTATCAGATCATCTCTTAGGTTTTTCATATCATACATATCAGCAACCTTCATATAGCTCGCTCCATTTGCGATCTCAAGTCGCAATGAGGTCACTTTGGAGTCGATCTTTTTGGTCTCTAAAAGATTTAGCTCACTATCAAAATAGGCAATATATGGGTGCCAATTATTACTAAAAGAGGTCTCAACACTTAGAGTATCTACACCGCTAACCTCAACCCAGTGGGCATAAAGCGATCTTTTTAGTCGCACCTCATCATCTATCTTTGTAGTATCGACTCTAGCACTGCTCATATCTAGCTCGTAGATCCAGTTGGCTTGGTTTTGCCTCACAATATCCACAACCCTTACGCCATTTTTGGCAAGCTCATCAATAAGAACCGTCGGATCACTCGCATACTCACTCACCATCGCCACACGCCACAAAAACTCATCTTGTGAGTATGACGCCTCTTTTGTAGTGTACTTATAGTAGCCGATATTTACCAAAGCATCATTAACTATTTTTATAAATAGATTTGGCTTTGAGGAGGTTTTAAAGCTTATGCTAAACTCTTGAGGCGAGTTAAAAAATATATTTAAAAGCCCATTTTCTTTCAAAACCCGCACAAGTTTTAGTGTATCTACGCGACTAGATCCCACAAGATAGTTGCTCTTTGGTTTTGTTATAGCATCTATAAAGGCTCTATTTTTAGCGTATGCCTTCTCTCCTAAGAGGTTTTGGATCTTCTCATCTACTACACTTGATGCTACCAAACTAGTAGAGACAAATATCAAAATAGCCAAAAAACTATGCACTCTACTCATGGCAACCTGCTTGCTAGATCTTTGTAGTGCGAAGCATCAATCTTCTCAAGATTGCCATCTTTATACATAAACCGCACACTATACTCCGACGCAAGCTCATCTCTTTGCTCACCATAGCTTATGTTAAAGTTGCTATGTCCAAAGTGCAAAAGATACTCACCCTCTCCATCAAGCTCAAGCCTCTCCTCTAGTAGCTTTTGGCTCTTTTTGCCACTTGAGAGATCTACTATCTCTAGCCACAGCTTCTCTTTTGGCTCTATTAGCACTATTTTTGGCTTAGCAGTAGCCTCTACGCTTATAGGTGCCTCCTCTTGCTTTTGCACCTCTTCTTGCTTTTGCACCTCTTCTTGCTCTTGTGCTTCTTCTTGCTTTTGTGCTTCTTCTTGCTTTTGTACCTCTTGAAGTGCCTCATCTTCTATGGCATCATCACTTAGATCCTCTTTTGTCACAAGATCACTCTCCCACGCCAAAGGTCTCTCCTCTTGAAAAACCTCTACTTGCACTATCTGATGCTCTTTTTGAGAGAGTGCATAGAGATACGCAACTCCTGCAAATATAAGCACTCCGCTTAGTATAAAAAGCAGCCTATTGCGACTCTTTTGCCTACTCTGCTCTACCCGCTCGATCGCCCGCTGTTTTTGCAGTCCCACCGCATCATCATCATGACTAGCTTTTGCTTCATCTCTTAGATCTTGCAAGTTAAGAGCGTACTCCCGCTCAAGTATGCTCAAAAAGCCATTTAGTTGCACAAAACTAAACTCGCCAAACTCTCTATTTAGTATCTTTTGTATAAAACCTCGCGAAATATGGGTCTTTTCATAGATCTTTTGCACACCAATAGATCTAAGCTTTTCTAAATCGCTTTGCATCATCTCATCCTATCCATAAGTATTGCAGCTGCTGCGTTTACATTTAGCGAGTCAAAACCTGCACGCATCTGTATTGAGACTATTTTATCAAGTTTTTGCTTTACTCTTCTAGTAAGCCCCTCACCCTCGCCACCAAGCACCAAAGCTCGCTTAGGGTGGATCTTTGCATCTCTTATATCTTCACCGTCCATATCTGCTCCATAGAGCGTAAAGCCCGAAGTTGCTAGATCATTTAGCACATCTAGCGTATTTTGAACTATGGCAAATGGCATATCGTAGATGGTCGCAGTACTAGATCTAACAATCCCCTCAAATGGAAGTGACTTCACCCCACACGCGATGATAGCATCAACACCTAAGGCATAAGCACTCCGCACGATCGCTCCGATGTTGCCTATATCAGTTAAACTAGAGAGAACTAGCACAAAGTTATGATCCAAAAACTCTCTATGATCTTGCAGTCTTAGTGGTTCAACCTCGGCAACAAAGCCTTGATGATTGGTAGTTTTTGCCATCTTTGTAGCTGCTTCATTTGGTATGCGTTTTAGCTCAAAACCCATTCTCATAAGTCTTGCAAACTCATCTTTTGGCAGATCTTTAGCAACATAAAGTTTTCTTATCTTATCCATATGATGATCTAGCATATAGTAGATGCTCTGCTTTGCGTATATTATCACTTCATTAGCTCCTCGTAGCACTCTTTTATGCCTCTTTTTGTCACTTTTGCTAGCAGTTTTGCTTTGGTTTTTTTAGGTAGATCTAGCCCCATTATGTCACTCTGCGATATAGCTCCACTTGTACTAACCTCCGATGAGCTAAGCACCACTACCCATTCGCCTTTTGGGTTTTGTGGCAGAGTAGCTCTCACCTCGCTTGGAGTGCCTTTATAGTATGCTTGATGCAGTTTTGTAAGCTCTTTTGCGACAAAGATCTCTCTTGTGGGATCTAAGATCTCAAGCTCGCCCAAAAGCTTTTGCATGCGATGCACTGACTCATACAAAACTGTAACAAAACCGCTATAAAGTGCACCATTTAGCGACTCACTCCTAGCAGATCCTTTGTGTGGCAAAAAACCCCAAAATAGCATCTGAGTCTCGCTAAATCCACTTGCCACATACGCCACAAGTGCAGCATTTGCCCCCGCTAGAACATCATAAGCGATGCCATGTTTTTGAGCATACTGCACCAAAAGGCTAGCTGGATCACTCACACTTGGCATACCCGCATCACTCACATAAACCACCTCTTGATCAAAAAAATCAGGGGTTAGTTTCTCTACAAACTCTTTTTCATTGTGTGAGTGAAGGGAGTAGAACTCTTGATCGGCTTTTGGTGTAAGGTTGTAACGCTCTTGAAGTAGCAAAAGTAGCTTTTTGGTGACGCGAGTATCTTCGCAAAGTAGTATATCTGCACTCATCAGAGCCTCTGAGGCTCTATGAGTTATGTCGCCTATATTTCCAATGGGTGTTGGAACAAGACGGAGCATTTTTATGCTTTTTTAGTTTTTAGCATAACGCTTATTAAACTTATCGATTCTTCCAGCGGTATCTACCATTCTTTCAGAACCTGTATAAAATGGGTGACACTCGTTACAGATGTCGATTCTCACTTCGCTTTTTTCAGCGATATTTTTAAATGTGTTTCCACATGAACAAGTAACAGTACACTCAACCATCGCAGGGTGAAGATCTTTTTTCATTTTTTACCTTTTTAAAGCTCGTTAGTGTGCGAACTTTTATATATTTTTTACATCCCTATGGGCGGGGATTTTAAGAGTGCCATTATACCAACATAGTTTTAAAAGCTCATAAAACTACAAAGCTCTGCTCTCTTTTGCTATAAAAACCTTCTCCCCCCAGTACTCGCTATCAAGATCTAAAAGGTCTATGATCTCATCAGTTGCGAGCCTATAACTAAGTGTTACATCAACACTTGCAGCATTTTTTGGCTTTTTGAGTGCCACTCGTTTTTGAGACTTTGGAGGCACGCTCATACTTTGCGTCTGCTTTAGAGCCATGTGCGGTATGCTTGGCTTATCTCTTTTTCGCATATATTTACTATGCAGATGCACACTTGTTTGCTCCACTATCACACCACTACTATCTTTATAGAGCAGATCTAACACAAGCTCTCTACCGCCAAAACCACTAGGCACGCTGTGAGGTTGTGGGTTATGCAAAACAGCAAAAAGCTCATCTTTATCAAGCTCAAGTTTTAGAGATAATGCACCTTTTATAAGCTCTTTTGAGTGAGCACCCGCAAAGCCGTGATGCCTTACTTGCCTAAACTTTTTTTCTCCACCTATGCTATAAGTTGCCGCCACATCTTCTCTTTTAGGTCCCATGTGACACTCTACACAAGATTGATCACCCACATACTCATCTTGCATATTTGTAAAGACAAGCCCATCTAAACTGCGATCATTTGCATGACAAACAAAACAGAGCCTATTTGGCGTCTTGTCCATAAAGTCGTGATGCACAGTTTTGTGATAAGGAGAGATCGCATCAGCATATGGACCAGTCATAGTCCCAGATGGCGTCCACTCCACCCGATCCATGCCTCGTTTGGTATCATCATACTCATCATGGATCTTGTCTATATTGTGACACACCACGCAGTTGATCCCCTCGCTAAGAGATGGATCTGTGATAGCATCATCTATCTCTTTAGCAGTACTTAGCCCCCAGATAGAAGCCACCTCATACTGCGGTGAAGTCTCACTCACTTGCATGCGTGGATTGTGACAAGTTGCACACTCCACCTGCACGCTACCTACTGTCTTTCTGCTCTTTTTGCTGACATACTCCACACTTTTACGAAAATACTCATCTTTACTAAAGTGACTATTGGCATGCCAAGAGTTGCTCCACTCATCTACTATGCGTTTGTGGCAAGCTTTACAGCTTTTGGAGCTTTGAAACTCCTTGCCCACCTCTACTATCTCCGCTGCCTTGCCAGCTAACACCATTACCAAAAAGATCACTAAGACTCTCATACGCCACCTCTCTTCTGGCACTCTTTGTACCTATTTGTTCTTTAGCGTTAATTATACAACTTTTATATTATGTTGCGATGAAGTGAAGATTTTGTAGAGATTTATGCACCTCAAAAAAGCTCTAGCGGGTTTATCTTAAACTGCAAGCTTGTTGGATCTGGCGTGCCTTCAGCAAAAAGACTAAAGACTTTTGTAGTATTGTCTTTAAATTTTAATGAATTAATATTTATAAATGATTGCTGTATTGCAAACTTTGTCAATACACTCTCTTTCTACTATTTTAATTTTTTCAAAGTATCAATAGTTAAATTTTTAACACTAAATACACCATCTATTTTTTGTAAATATTCATTTTGTATGTAAATTTCATCTGCAACAAAAAGATGAACTTGATGATTTCGTATGGCTTCAACTTTTTCTTTTGTCAAATCTATTCCCAAAGTTATCTCAATCATAATATCTATTTTTGTCATTTGTGCTGTTTTTATAAACTGCTTATATCGTTCTCTTAAAGTTCTTTTTGCACTTATTCCAAATGTTTTATTATCTAGCTTAAAGAAAAAATCAAATTCTGTTGAGCTATCATTTTTATCATGAGTTTTAGAAATGCTTTCTTCATCAATTCCGATAGTCTTTAAAACTGATAATATTCTCTCTTCATAGTTTGAACCACTATCACTTGTAATTGACTGATTTATACTTTCACTAAACATTAACATAAAAATCTGATTTGGCTCAACTCCTTTATCTTTTAGAAAAATAGCTTCTTGAGATAAATATTTGAAAAATTCTGTTATATCACTTGATAAAAAAACTGTATCACTATTTTCAAGTTTATCAAAAAAAATAAGACTAAGTAAAGCTCCACTAACTCTTGTAGAATATGGTTTAATTACTGTTATTTTGTCATACTCCAAAGATAATGGATTTAGACTTGATAATTTTGAAGTATCCAAGAAATCTCTAGTTTTTGCTTCTTGTAATAACAAAGGTTTTATTGAAAGCAATTTTAAAGAGAAAATAAAAAGTTTAATATCTGTATCATTTTCGATTAATTCTAAAATATCATTTAAAAAATCAATTTTCTTTAAAGCACTTTTTGTTTTGCCAAATAACTCTTCATACTTTTTTATAAGTTCAATTTTTAAAGTTAAGCCTTGATTTAAAGAGTATAAAACCAATATATTGTTTATATCTTTATCGTTTAAATTTGCTTTGAGAAAATATTTTAATATAAAGTAGAACTTTAAATTTATATCAAATTTGTTTTTATCTATTTTGATTTTCTCAATACCCATTAAAAATCCTTTTTTAATTTTTCTTTTATTTTTTTTGATATTGCACTAATAACTGGGACACAAACACTATTTCCAAACTGCTTATAACTTTGTGTATCACTTACAATAATTTTAAAATTATCTCCAAAACCTTGTAATCTACAAGCCTCTTTTGGTGTTAGTTTTCTTGGATTTTTATTCTTTTGTTCAACTAAAATCTCTGAACCATCTTTATAATATCTGGCACTAATCGTGCTTGTATATTTTGAGTTTTGGTTAAATAAGCAGTAGCCAAAACCATTTCCTTTTAGTTTATGTTCAATTTTTCTTCTTTGATGTCCAGCCCAAAGTTTATCTGAAATTGTATATTTTTCATCTACAATTTTTTCTAAAATATCACCTAATTTAATATCTTTTTCAAGTGGTTTAGGAAACTCAAAAAGAACATCATCTCTAAATGCAACTATATAGATGCGTTCACGGTTTTGTGGTACTCCAAAATCCTTGGCATTTAGTACCTCTGCATAGACTTTGTAGCCTAGATCTTCTAAAGTTTGCTTTACAACTTTAAAGGTGTTGCCTTTGTCATGGTTTACAAACCCTTTAACATTTTCTAAAAATATCACTTTTGGTTTATGAAACTTGGCGATCCTTACCACATCAAAAAAGAGCGTCCCACGAGTATCTTCAAACCCCTTGCGTAGCCCTGCTACGCTAAAAGCTTGACAAGGAAAGCCAGCAAGTATGATGTCATGAGGTGGGATATCTTTAGCTTCTATCTTGGTTATATCGCCATGAGGCATTTCACCAAAGTTTGCATAGTAGGTCTGGCACGCAAACTTATCTATCTCACTTGCAAAGACAAACTCTATATGCTCACCAAATGCTTGCTCAAACCCTAGGCGAATCCCGCCAATACCTGCAAAGAGATCTATGGCTTTTAGGGGTTTTGCCCTGTTTGTCGCTCTATTTTGCAAACAAAATCTCATCTGAAGATTTACACTCACTGCTACATCTTTTTTCTTTTATAGTAGCAGATCTCTCTAAATAGTTATAAAAATATGTCATTTTGCAATATTTATAGCAAAACTTTGCTAGCAACTGCTAAAACTGCACTCTGACTTCTTAGGATCAGTGGAGTATCAAAACTCACGATTTTGCTAAAAAGCTCTCTCTCACTACCAGAAAATCCACCCTCGCACCCCACCAAAACACGCTTTAGATCTCTTAGATCTGATGCACTTTCGCCCCCAAAGTCAAAAGCGACTACTTCATCATAAAGCCCAAAAGCCTCATCTAAACTACCCAGCACTTCAAGCTCCATAAAGCTAGATCTACCACACTGTTGCATTGCTGAGATCTCAAGGCGTCTTAGGCGAGGCATATCTAGCTTATAGCTTCGCTGACTTCGCTCACAGTAGATGAAGCTGATCTTACTAACTCCCATCTCACAAAGCGTGGGAAAAACCCTCTCGATCTCTTTTGGATCTATGATGCACCAAAGCAGATGCAAAGATCTACTCGCCACCACCTCCAGAGTCTCGCTACGCACAAGCTCCAACAAAGCCTGCCTACTAGAGATGGAAGCGACTTTGTAGCTATAAAGTCTGCTTGGCTCACTGGGGTTTCTAAAAAAAAGAAGCTCGCCCTCTTTGTGTCTGCGAGTGCGAAAGAGATACTTAAAAAGCTCATCTTTTAGCTCAAAACTACCCTCACCCGCTTGCTCATAAAAGACAAACTTCACAAGAGCCTCATCACCACAGCCATCGCAAGTACCATCACAAACTCTAAAGCGAGCAGTTTTTGGGCACTTTGCACATAATGACTAAACTTCACTTCATCATCAGATCTTATGTAGCGTAGTGGCAAGATCCGCTTGATCTCAAGATAGACAAAGAGCATCGCCACTAGGATCATAGCACTGTTTGCAAGCGTAAAACTAAGGTGTTTTGCCGCCATCATCACCACTCCACTAAACGCAACCGCACCCATCGCAGTGTAGGAGATGGGGTTATAGATCGCCATAAAGCGTTTATATTTTTTTATATCAAACCCTCTTAGCAGAACCAAATAGTTGATCACAATAAACGCAAAAACAGCCATAACTGCGTAGTTATGTGCTACAATACTCATACTATACATCTCATTCATAGTGAGATTATAACCAAATCCCATTAAAATGGCACGAAAATGACTATAACTATCACGCAAGCACTAGATCTCATCTACTCTCACACAAAAGCGACAAAAACCAAACTTCTACCTATCGAAAATGCCCTTGGATATGTACTCGCAGAAGATATCATAGCCACTCACAACCTCCCACCATACGACAACTCCGCGATGGATGGCTACGCTATCAAGCTACTAGCTAGCGACACGAGGATCGTAAAAGGGAGCATCTTTGCGGGTGATAGTGGTGATTTTAGTCTTAAAGGCAACGAGGCTCTAAAGATCATGACAGGTGGCAAGATCCCAAATGGTTGTGACGCGGTAGTGCCTATTGAGCATGTGGAGTCTAGCGGTGATACTATAACGATCACAAAAGAGCCAAAGCAGGCTCAAAATATCCGCCTAATGGCAGAAGATATAACAGCTGGTGCTACACTTTTAGCACGAGGCACTAAGCTTGCAGCTCACCATATTATGCTTCTAGCTTCGCAAGGTATTAGCCACATCAATGTCCACAAAAAGCCCCGTGTAGCGGTTTTTGCCTCAGGCAATGAGCTAAAGATGCACTTTGAGAGCGTAGAGGCTCATCAGCTCTACAACACCAACACCATCGCCACACAGATGAGATCATATGAGCTTGGGTGTGAAGTGGAGTTTTTGGGCACTGCAAAAGATAGCATCAAAGATTTTGGCTCTTTCATAGACTCTGCACTTGGTAGTGATCTCATCATCACCACAGGCGGAGTTAGCGTAGGGGACGCTGATCTTACCAAAGAGTCTTTTGCTAACTTTGGTCATGAGATCTACTTCGATAGTGTTGAGATCAAACCTGGCAAACCAACTACATTTGGTCGCATCGGAGATACCCTCATACTAAATCTCCCTGGCAACCCGCTAGCTGCGATGCTCTGCTATGAGATCTTTGCTAGAAGCATCATCTTAGCACTAAGTGGATCTAGCTCAAAGTTTATAAACCCGCTCATAGTCCCGCTAGATGGGGAGTATAGCAACCGTAGTCGCAAAACTTCACTTATCCCTGGCAACTTTGATGGCAAAAGCTTTAAGCCACTGCCAAAAGTCTCATCAGGCATGGTTAGACCTATCGCCATTGCAGATAGTTTTATGGTGATCTCAAAGGAGTGTAGTGAGCTTAAAAAGGGCGAGTTAGTAAAAGTTATACCGACTCGCTTTGAGCTAAATAGCCCTATGCAAACTTCGCTTTTAAACCTCTAGTGGGTTTTTAAAGCTCTCATTGCTCTTAAGCTTTTGCCAAAAGTTCTCTATCTTAGTAGTGCAAAAGATCTCATCGCTCACTTCGATCTGCTCTATATCTATCTCGCCCATAGCCTTGTTGTAGGCATCATCTCTAAAGGCTTGTGCGTAGCCCGTGTCAGTCTCATGCACTACGATGCTATGAAGGCTCACACCACTCTCGCCGTTGTGCGAGATCATCTTAGCAAACACCCTATCTACAAGCACAAAAAAGATCCTCGCAAACTGCTCTGCTGATGGGGAGTATGGTAAAACTATGTAGCGAAGAGAGTGCTTTTTCATATCTGCTATATACTGTGCATCATCTTCCACCCAGAGCGTTATAGTGTGATCAAAACTATCAAATATATCTTCAATCGTGTGCTTAATAAGCCCAAAATCGTAGATCATACCAGCGTTATCGAGTGCATGCGACTCAAAAAGTACCTCAACTTTGTAGGAGTGCCCATGTATGGAGGTTTTGCACTTTCTCGTGCTACAAAGCCTCACTATATGGGCATTTTCAAACCTAAACATCTTTCGTATTATCACTACACACCCCTTTTGTCACTCCAAAGCCTTATATGAAGCCTATCGCTATAAGAGTAGCCATTATCTAAGCAAAATTGTACCACACTAGCGGAGTTTGCCTCTAGCTCCTCTTTTGTCTCGCACACCGCCATGCAAAAGATTAGAGTATCTCTAAACTCAGATCTCAGCTCTTCTATCTCGCTTTTAGCTTCAAGTGATGGCACTACACTAAACTTAAAAAAGCTTTTCTTTGTGTTAGCAACTATCGTATTTATGGCATCTTTGTTTATGCGTTTTTGCTCAAGCGAGTTGGAGAGTTTAACACCCATCGCAAAAACAACATCTCTATATATACTAAACTTCTCAAAATCAACCAGCAAACTAGCGTTTGTCTCTATGGTTATGCGATGGTTTTTGCTTCTTACAAACTCCAAAAACTGCACAAAGATCTCATCGTCTCTATATAGAAGTGGCTCACCACCTGTTATAACCACATCATCGCTAGATCTTAAGTTGTAACTCTTGTATATATTTAGTAGATCTGCTAGGTTTGCGATCTTTTGCCACTCGTTTTTGTACTTTGGATCTACCGCGTAGTTACTATCGCAACCATTTTCACCAAAACCTCTACACTCGAAGTTGCATAGCCCAAAACGAAAAAAGAGCGATGGTGTGCCTACAAAACGCCCCTCACCTTGCAGAGAGTAGAAGTGCTCTACTAGGTACATCAGCCACCTGTCTCATAAAATGCACGACTAGATGCCTCACCCTCACCGCCCCAGCGGTTCTTCTCAGGCTTATTTTTCACCACATCTCTTAGCACCTCAGCTGCAGCTGCAACATCACCCGCCTTGATCGCCTTTGATATGCTCATCGCCTCATCAAAGTACAAACAAGGGATCAAAAACCCCTCAGCAGTGAGGCGAATACGGTTGCACTGTTTACAAAAGTCATCGCCATAAGGCTCGATAGTGCCAAATCTATAACCATCTTCTAGCTCAAAGTAGCGTGATGGTGAGCTTCCATCGTAGCCTATCTCTTTAAACTTATAGCGTTTTGCTATCATCTCTAGCAGTTCTTTAGTGTCAAGCCTCTGGATCTCTTTTGAAGCGTGAATATTTTCCATATACTCTATATAGCGAAGAGTCATGCCTCGCTCTTTGCAGTACTCAAGCGCATCAAGCACCTCATCAGCATTCATACCCTTCATAGGAACCATATTGATCTTGACCTTAAGACCAACTCTTAGAGCCTCCTCAACACCCTTTAGTACACTAGGTAGCACATCTTTTTGAGCTATACGGTGTGCTACCTCTGGTTTTAGACTATCGATGCTTATATTTATGCGTTTTAGTCCTGCATCTTTAAGCTTCCCAGCCACTTGAGGAAGCAAGTAGCCGTTTGTTGTCATGGCTAGATCTATGCTAGGTGAGTAGTCATAGATCATCTTTATAAAAAGATCTAGATCTTCTCTTAGAAGTGGCTCACCGCCAGTGATACGGATCTTTTTAACTCCCTCATCTATGGCGACTTTGATGAACAAAAACAGCTCCTCAAAAGTGAGCAGGTTTTCTCTAGGTACCCAGCTAAAGGGCTTCTCTGGCATACAGTATTGACATCTAAAATTACATCGCTCAGTAACAGAGATGCGGATATAGTCCACAACACGATCGTAACTATCTATTAGCATCGCTCTTCTTTATGTAAATGTTATAGTAATTATAACTTGCGGAGTTAAAAGGGAGTTTAAAAGGCTCTAAGGCGAGGTGCCTTAGAGTTATCTACTTACTTTGTAGAAAATTTATAATCAGCCATTAGCCAGAATTTTCTAGTGTCATTAGCTAGAGCAGCTGCCGATGTGTTTGCTGCTTCATCATCACCTCTATAATCAGCATACTTAGCCATAAGATCCAAGCCTTTTACTAAGCCACATGGTTTTATGAAGATGATATCAAGCTCTCTACCGTAGTCATTGCTTCCGCTATCTGTTCTATAATCATGATAGATCGCCTTAAGCGTACCAAAGCCTTTAGCAGTATAGCCGATATGACCACTTAGATCTCTAAGACCCTCTTGTGGAGTCGCCGTAAACATATCTGCCCAACCATTATGTGCGTGTAGTGTTGCTAGAGGAGTTTGAAACGAGTTGTGTGCACTACCAAAGCTGTGACCACCAAGAACCTCATACTGAGCACCGATCAAGAAGCCCTCTACCTTTGCACCTAGCTCAAGGTTGTAGTAGTCAGCTTTGATATCATCAGCTCTACTAAAGCCTGATCTCTTCATTGTAGGATCGCTTTGTCTTGCATATTCTGCACGGTAGTTGATAGTAGTAGCATCATCTGCTGCTATGTTACCAGTTAGTGCGATACCATAAGTGTCACTTCCAGCACCTGCAGTTTTCTCATTTCCTGGTGCAGGATTTCCAGCTCCTGTACCACTTCCGATCATATAGTCATACACAGTAACTTTTAGCTCTGGCATTACACTATATGAAGCGTTTAGTAGTAGAGTTCTTGTATCAAGACTACCATTGTATGTTATGGTATTTACTTGTGTAGCGTAAGCTGCGAGAAGTGAAAGATTCTCGATTGAGTTATCTACTAGAGCGATTGCATCTAGGGTTTGTGGCATCTGTCTCCAATCAACCGTACCAATAAATCTAATATTGTCCAGATTTACTGCTTGACGACCAACTCTAAGTAGAGTGTTGCCATACTTAGCGTCCACATAAGCTTGAGTTAGACGAGTCTGTTTAGAGTCTTGCACCATATCGTAGTTAGCATTCTCTGCACCATATTTATCATTAATCGCAGAAACATTTGTCATCTCAGCATAAGCACTTAGCCAGTCAGTACCAAAAAGATCAGCACCAACTCCAAGTTTTAGGCGGTTTGTATATGCGTTAGCACTTGATTTACCATTATCTTTTGCATCAACATGCTCGTATCTAGCTCTGATTTGTCCATCTACTGTAATATTACTAAGGACTTCCATTCCCTCAGCTTGTAGTGCAGTAGAACCTACCCCCATCATCATAGCAGCTGCTAGTGACATTTTTACCAGTTTTCTCATACTCTCTCCTATCTATGTCAAAAGTTAATTATAGTCTGATAAAAAGACCCAAATATAAGTTCAATTCATCATTTTTATAATTACGACAAGATTATTTTACATATTTAGAGATTAAACAAACTTTAAAGTTAGTAGATAAATTAGTATTTGTCAATTTTTATTATTATTTGTTTACTATTTAGAGATAGAAGAGGATTTCTTAACTACTGTTTTTGCCAAAATATCATGAAGTGCCCTCTTATCGGCTCTATATAGACCTACCAAAAGTCCCAAAAGCGTTGTTGCACTCAACAAAAACATCATAAATCTAAAAAAAGCTCTTATAAATGAGATATTTTTGCTCGTTTTTTCATCGACTATAACTATTTCATATGCTTTTTTACCAGGAGTTTGTCCACTTTTTGAGACAAATATCGCCTCTATGCTAGCATATAGCAAGACTGCTACAAATGGGGCTAGGTTTGAAGATAAAAATGACTCTTTATCACCCATAAATATATAGGTTATGATATATAAAATTGGCACATAAATCATAAATAGATCTACTATAAAAGCTTTAATCCTTGCTGGAGTTGTAGCGTAAATCGCAGGTCTGTCTTTTTGTGGTTTTGGTTTTGTGGAGTGTTTTTTATGTTTTTTCATTAGAGGTACTCTACTCGCAGTCAAAGACTACGAGTAGCTTAGAGATCTAGTGTAGATCTCTCCATACTTGTTTTTTCCATAGAAATGCAAATATAGCAAAAATCACTAAAAAGCCTAGTACTTTAATACCAACTGACTCTCTTTCGTGGCGTTTTGTATCACCTGCATCTGCTAGATGTTCTATCACCTTTTCAGCTGCTACTGCGGTTACACCAACTCGTGGCATTGCAGTACCTTCTAGGTGATTTTGTGGGTTTTCTATAAATGTTTTTAGAAAATCAACACTTCTAGATCTATAATAAGAAGATAGATCTGGTGGAAGTTTACCCATATATGCTGCTAAGTGATCTTGATACTCAAGCACTTTTACCTGATATGCAAGATCATCTTTTTTCTCTTTAAATGATGGGTTATCACCTAGTTGTGTCCAGTTCTCATACTTTAGAGCATGGCATCTTCCACAAGCGTTATCATACGCCATTTTTGGAGTAAGATCCGCTTGGCTTACTGCGATAGACTGCAAGTAAGCAACCATATCAGCTGTCTCTTGATCTATATCTCCGCCTGCACCATAAAATGGTACCATTGGGTGCATAACACCCGCAGCTGGATCAAACTTATGCTCAACTTTTAGTGCATGAGCTGGGTTTTTGATAAGCTCTGCTAAAAATTTTGCATCATAAACAGCACCTGCATCACTTAGATCTGGTGGATTTACACCATAAGCTGATGCCGCATCAACTGGATCCATAGTAGAAGCAAAACCTGCCTTCTCGATAGAGTGACAACCAACACAAGCACCCGCACCCATAACTAGCTCTTGACCACGCGAAGCGTCGCCTGTTTTAGTTAGAGCTGGAAGATCTGCATAAGCGAAGTTTTGGCTCTCTACATGCTTATGCATCTGCCCATGAGCATACGGCTCAACTAGCCAATATGTCACAAGCGAGAAAAATATAACTACCGCTAAAATCAATGGTTCTTTATTTTTCATACCAAGCTCCTTACACTTTTTTTTCGTTTTTAGTTATGAATGGCAGAGCTACCCAAAGAGCGATAAATAGTAGTGCGGCGATAAGACCGATCGTACTAAATATACCCTCAGGTGGGAGTTTACCCATTGCAGTAAGTATTATCATATCTATTAGTAGTACCCAAAACCAGATATTGAAGAGTCCTCTTCTGCTAGCTGGAACAGCATTTGGGCTTCTATCTAAGAATGGTAGTAGCATAAAGATAACTTGTGCAAAACCAAACGCAACTAGACCGATATTTACAGGGAATGGTCTAAGGATCTCATATGACCATAGGAAATACCACTCTGGGTAGATATGATCTGGAGTTTTTAGTCCATCTGCTGGGTCAAAGTTGATAGGATCTAGTGCAAATGAGTAGTGAAAGAAGACTAGATAAAACAAGAAGATAAGGAAGATCCCAACTACCATTAAGTCTTTACTCATAAAGTCATTTGCAAATCTGATAACTTTTGAGCCTTTTTTATCGCCACTTAGATACTTTTTAGCTTCAGCATCAAAGTCGATCTCTTCGCCATCTTGGTTGTTTACATGCGGGATTCTAAGGCTTGCAAAGTGTAGCCCAATAAGCCCTACAATAGCAAGTGGAAGTAGAAGTACATGAAGCATAAAGAAACGGTTAAGGAACGCTTGACCAGGAACATAATCCCCTCTGATCCACTCAACAAGTCCATCAAGGTGAAGATCTCCAAGGCTAAAGATATTGGTAATAACCATACCTGCCCAGTAGCTCATTTGACCCCATGGTAGCATATAGCCAGAGAATGCCTCAGCTGAGAATGTAACAAACAGAAGCATACCAGAGATCCAGATCATCTCACGACCCTTTTTGTATGAGCCATAGTAGATCCCTGTAAACATATGGATATAGATCACCAAAAAGACCACAGATGCTGCTACACCGTGGATATGTCTCCACAACCACCCAAACTCAACTTCTCTCATGATGGTAAAGTTTACACTATCAAACGCAGTATCAACATGTGGTTGATAGTACATTAGTAGGAATATACCAGAGACTAAAAGCAATCCAAAAGTGATCGCTAGTACCATACCCATTGCCCACAAAAAGTTGATGTTTTTTGGGATCCAGTACTCTGAAGCCATAACTTTTTCAACTTTTTCAATTGCTAAGCGTTGATTTAGCCAATCTTTAACACTTGTAGCTTTTGTAAAATGTGCCATTTAACCCCTCCTTTCTTATAGCGTTACGCCATCATCTTTCATTTTTTGATACTCAGGACCAACTTCGCCTAGTACCATTGTGTTGCCCTCGATTTTAAATGGAGGAATATCAAAACCTCGTGGAGGTGGTACTTTTGTAACCTCTCCAGACCAGTCAAACATACCACCATGACATGCACAAAGGAAGCTCTCATCAGCAGCATTATAAGCTGGGATACACCCTAGGTGTGTACAAAGACCTATGGCAACCATATAGTGATCACCACCTACTACTATATCTCTAGCTTTTTGACTATCAGTCTGTTTAGCAAGCATAGCCGCAGTTTTTTTAAGTACAAAAATAGGCTTTCCTCTCCACTTCTCAGTTACAAGCACACCCTCTTTATAGTTAGACATATCAAGAGTAGTAAATCCCGCAGCTTTTACGCTTGGAAGCGGATCCCACGACTTCTTCATTGCCACCAACGAACCAACAGCACCGATGCCTGCTACGGCACCAAATGCTTTACCCATAAAACCTCTACGGCTATTATCGTGCATCTTTAGCCCTTTTTCATTTAGTTGAATTGAAACGCTTATTATATACTAAAGTTGATTGAATTGATTATAAAACTAAGCTTTGTTTTATAAAAGTAGCGATTTTTTTGCTATTTTGTTCCATTTTGAAATCTTTTTTCACATTTTGATTTGACAAAATATCAGATAATAACTTTTTATCATAATTATCAACAACATCAACACCTAGTGTGATAAAAAGATCTCTAAAATCTCGCACATAATCATCTCTTTGCACATAAACAACCCTAGATCCGCTAGCTGCTGCATCTAAGATCGCTTGAGGTGAGCTACTTATAAAGATCTTGCTTTTTGTGATCATATCATCATACTCTTCAAACTCATAGTATCTTGAAAAGATACTCTTTAGCTCATCTTCATAGTCCAAAAAGTAGTAAAACCCAAGCCCAAGAGCAGGATCTAGATCTTTTACAAACTCCAAATTTTTAAGCAGATCTTTCTCATAGTCATCATCACCATAAAAAAATGTGATCTCCTCATCTTTTTCAAACTCCCCAAAGTAGCGATCATCGACCATCACCGCTTTGCAGATCCCCTCACCCTCAAGATATGGCGATATAAGGTACTCGCCATCAGCTTTTTTATCATTAGGATCATCACTAACTCTTATAAACCTACTAAAAAAACCTCGCATATCCTCAAGCATAAAGGGGTTGGCTTCGCTAGAGTCAAATATAAGCTGATCGCCATGCTCTGCTATGTGTGGGATATTTCGCACATCATCTATGCCGACACTATTTTTCACACCAAATTGCCTCGCTTCACTTGCGATGCGGTAGTCTGAACATAGAAGCGTTATGCTATCATCACCAACTGCTCTAAGTATGGCACACGCTCGCCTAAAGCGATCTAGCCCTATGCGGTGCCCCGTATGCACATAGTAAAATGTTCTCACTTTGATCCCTTTTGCATCATCTTTATATATATATGTATGATCTCCACCGCCACAGGTGTTACTCCGCTGATCTGCGAGGCGGCGGCAAGCGTTGGCGGAGTGTGCTTCTCTAGCTTTTCTACTATCTCTTTACTGAGTCCGCTAATGCTTCTAAACTCAAAGTCTTGTGGTATAGAGATCTGCAGATTTTTCTTCATCTTCTCGATCTCGTAGTGCTGTTTTGCTACATAGCGAGAGTACTTTGCCTCTATAAGCACCTCTTCTTGTATGTAGCGTGAGTATTTTGCTAGCTCTGGGGCGATGGTGAGCATCTTGGCTAGATCTATGGTTTTGCGATTTAGTAGATCTTTGGCACTTAGTGCCTCGCTAATCCTCTCTTCTCCCATAGAGTCCAAAAATGCTAGCGTCTCTTTGTTTGGTGTGAGTCGTTTGCTCTCTAAGATACCCAAAGCTTCGTTTATATCTGATCTCTTCTGCTCCACTCTTGCAAACTCTGCGTCACTTAGTAGTCCAAAACCGTGTGCGTAGCTACTCAAACGCAGATCTGCACTCTCCTCACGCAAAAGCAGTCTATACTCTGCACGAGAGGTAAACATTCTATATGGCTCTTTTGTCCCTTTTGTAACTAGATCATCTATAAGCACACCTATATACGCCTCATCACGGCGAAGTACAAATGGCTCTCTGTTTTGCAGACTAAGCGAAGCGTTGATCCCAGCTAGAAGCCCTTGAGCTGCCGCCTCTTCATAGCCTGTTGTACCATTGATCTGCCCAGCGAGGTAGAGTCCACTCACTTTTTTAGTCTCAAGTGTATGTTTTAGCTCAGTTGGATCTACAAAGTCATACTCGATAGCGTAACCATAACGCACTATGCGGGCGTTTTGCATACCCTCCACAGATCTAATCATCTCCCGTTGAACATCAGGTGGCATCGAAGTACTCATACCATTTATGTAGCACTCGGTATTATCCATCGTCTGAGGCTCTATGAAGAGGTGATGCCTCTCTTTGTCACGAAAGCGGTTGATCTTATCCTCTACACTTGGGCAATACCTAGGCCCTAGCCCCTCGATCTGCCCCGTAAACATCGGTGCACGGTAGAAGTTTGACTCTATAATGGCGTGCGTATTGGCATTTGTATATGTTATGTAGCATGGGAGCTGTTTTTTAGTCGCTACAAACTCATCGCGGTTGGTTCTAAAGCTAAATGGTGTTGGAGTCTCATCGCCACCTTGAACCTCCATCACACTAAAGTCGATCGATGAAGCGTCCACGCGTGGGCAGGTTCCAGTCTTTAGGCGTCCTAGCGTAAGTCCACATGAGATGAGCGAAGCACTCAAGTTCTCACTACTTTGCTCACCATAACGCCCACCGATCTGCTTGGTCTCGCCCACATGTATTAGCCCTTTTAGAAATGTCCCGCTTGTTAGGATCACCTTTTTAGATCTATACTCATTATTTAGGTTTGTCCTGATCCCAACTGCCTTACTATCAACGACAAGCAGATCATTTACCATCTCTTGGATCACCTGCAAGTTTGGGGTGTTTAGTGCTCTGTTTCGAGCCTCTAGCTTGTAGCGATCCATATCGATCTGTGCTCTTGTGCCTCGCACCGCAGCACCTTTTGTCTCGTTTAGTACTCGCACTTGGATACTCGAAGCATCAGTTATAAGAGCCATCTCACCACCTAGTGCGTCGATCTCTTTTACAAGATGCCCCTTTGCAAGTCCGCCAATCGCTGGGTTACAGCTAGTTGCTGCAATATTTTCTACAAGCATCGTTACTAAGAGGGTTTTATGCCCCATTCTAGCAGACGCAAGTGCAGCTTCTAGCCCCGCATGCCCTGCACCTACTACTATTATCTCAAATTCCATCGCATCTCTTTAGTTAAAACTTAAAGCCAATTTTATCATTTTTGGACTGTTTTTTTATTATTTTGTTATAATATACTCAATCTATAAGTTAAAGGCAAAGAGATGGTATCTACACAAAAAATCACCATAAACATACCTCTTGAGCTAAAAGAGCAACTAAACGAGCTAAAAGATGAGATGCAAACAACACTATCTTCTATCTATGTAGAGGCTATAAAAAAGTATCTAAGAGATCAAGAAGTTGCCAAATGGACTAGAGGGTTTGAGCTTGCAAGCGAAGATAAGCAGTACCAAAATCTCTGCAAAGAGTATGGAAGTGCTGAGTGTGGTGGGGTTTACGAATATGAAGAGATCTGAAGTGTGGCTTGTAGAGTTTTTTCCGCAAGTAGGCGATGAGATCTCAAAACAAAGACCAGCAGTAATCGTAAATGATGATGCTGTTGGCAGACTAAAGCTTAGAACGATTGTACCTATAACCGATTTTAAAGAGTCATACAGAAACTACCCTTGGATACTAGCGATAGAACCTAGCAACTCCAATGGGCTAAGCAAACACTCAGCTATTGACTGTTTTCAGATCAAAAACTACTCCACACATAGATTTATAAAAAAGATTGGCTCTGTTTCGCAAAACACCATAAACGAGATCCATAAACGCATAGCAAAAACGCTAGATCTAAGATACAAACTAGACTTTTAAGAGGCAGATATGATACAAACAGCACACAACGCCTACAACAGTGGCGATTTTAAAAGAGCATTTGAGCTATATAGCGTTCTTGCGGAGGGCGAAAATGCCGATGCGATGACATCACTTGGCTTTATGCACCAAAATGCACAGTACGCGACGCAAGATGACGCTAAAGCATTTGAGTTGTACTCAAAAGCAGCAGAGCTAAAGCAACCATACGCACTATATAACCTTGCGATATTATATATGAACGGTCTTGGCGGGGTGCAAAGCGATCAGTTTAAGGCTCATGAGCTATTTTTAGAAGCAGCGACGCGTGAAGTACCTCAAGCGATGTATGAGTCCGCTTTGATGCTTGAGCGGGGACTTGGGTGTTTGCAAAACTTTAGCGAAGCGGCTTTTTGGTATGAGGAGGGGGCAAAACGGGGTCACCTAGAGTGCTTTAACAACCTTGGTGTACTATATAAAGAGGGGCATGGTGTGCACATAGATGAGAAGAGAGCTTTCATCTGCTTTAGCCGTGCAGCTGATGGTGGGCTTGCAGAGGGACTTTACAACCTTGGGCTACTCTATGATCAAGGCTTTGGGGTAGATCAAGATCATGAGATGGCACTAGAGTGTTGTCGCAAGGCGGCGTTTAAGGGTCATGCAAAAGCAAAAGAGATCATCAGAGGGCTTCAAGAAGATGGAGCTATCGTCTTTTAATGTTTACAGGTCTTATAAGAGAAGTCGCTACCATCAAGAGCTTTGCAGGCTCTAGGCTCTGCGTAGAGGCAAAGCATAGTGCAAAACTAGGTGATAGCATAGCCATAAATGGGGCGTGCCTAACAGTTGTAGAGGTTTTAGAAGATGGATTTTGTGTGGAGCTTTCACCTGAGAGTGCGAGTCTTCTAGCGATCGAGAACTACAAAGGCGAAGTGCATATAGAGCCCGCTATGATGATGGGGGATCGCTTTGAGGGGCATATAGTTCAAGGGCACATCGATGCGATCGGCGTTATAGATGAGATAAAAAAGAGTGGCAACTCTTATGATCTCTTTATCAAAGTAGCAAAAAAGTTTATACCATATATAGTTCCTAAAGGATCTATCACCATAGATGGCGTTAGCCTAACTCTAAACAGTGTGTTTGAGGACTCTTTTAGACTCACCATCATACCTCATACGATGGAGCAGACTATATTTAAACGCTACAAAAAGGGGACGCGAGTAAACATCGAGACCGATATGTTTGCACGATACATAGAGCATATACTAAAACGCAAAAACTCCACTAGCTGGGAGGAAGTAGATAGTATCATGGCTAGATACTAGCCAAAGATCATCTCATAAGGTCGCTCTATCTTTTGAGCAACTCCCTCTACGCTCATATGCCTCGCCTCTCTTACAAACTCCTTGCCATCAAAAAAGACTAAAAGTGTGGGTATAGTAAAGACGCTAAAGTGTGCCGCGATCTCTTGGCTAAGAGATGTGTCGATCTCCTGCACACAGATCTGCTTAAACTCACTGCTAAGTAGCTCAAAAAGCTTTGGTTTTAGGGCGTGACAAACATTGCAACTTGGAGCCGAAAAGTAGAGTGCCGTTGCTGGGGCGTGATCCACAAGCTCTTTTATCTCATCTAGTTTCATGAAGCTGATTATACACCATCTGCTATAATGGCAAGATGAATTCGCTTCTTGTTTCGCTTCTTGGGATCTACGCATTTATAGCTGTTGGTTTTGTTGCAAAAGCTAGCTTTAAAAGTAGCATAGATGACAAAACTATCACTATACTAAATGTCTATTTTCTACAAGTTTTTCTCACATTTTGGGGGCTTTTGGCTCGTCCTATCGACACCTCTTTGGTGCTAGCTCCATCTATCTACCTACTCATAGTTACAACTGTGCTCATCTTTAGTGCGGTGGTGGCAAGAAGGCTCTTTGAGGATCAAAAGAGCTACTCTATCGCCACAGTTGCCACCATTATAGGCAACACTGGTAACCTCGGCATACCGCTTTGCATAGCTATCTTTGGCGAGGAGTCTATCCCCTACACCACTATGATCAACCTTGCAAATGTCTTTGTGGTTTACACTGTTGGGGTTTTTTACTACTCAAGAGGTAGTTTTGATCTTAAAGGCTCTCTACTAAACATCATCAAACTCCCGATCCTCTGGGCGGCACTCGTAGCGATTATGCTTAACCTTGTAGGATACAAGCCATCAAAAACAGTAGATGACGCCCTTATGATGGGAGCTTACGCCTCTATAACTATGCAACTCATACTCTTTGGGATCTACCTATATGGCACAAAAGTAGAGGAGCTAAGAGTGAAGCTAACTTCATGGGTTATGAGCGTAAAGTTTTTGCTACTTCCTGCAGTTACTATCGTAGTTTTGAGCTTTTTTAGTATAGATCCACTCATAAAGGCGATCATCTTCATAGAGCTTCTTATGCCCCTTGCCATCGCAAATGTAAACATCGCATCGCTCTATGATTGCCACCCTAAAGTGGTCACTTCGCAGGTTTTTATATCATCACTGCTCTTTGTGGGAGCTATATTTGTAGGAGTTGAGATTGTCAAGCATCTATGGACTATATGAGAGACTTTTGAGCGAGTATGGTACGCAGGGGTGGTGGCCATTTTTGGATACTTCTTATCACAAAGATGACTACTCCTATCCGCAAAACTCAAAGCAACTATTTGAGATCTACTTAGGAGTTGTGCTTACTCAAAATGCTACATTTAAAAGTGTGGTGCAAAGCTTAGAAAACCTCAAAAGCCTAGACGCACTCTCTCCCATAAAAGTACTTAATCTTGATGAGCATATACTAAAAGAGGCTATCAAACCATCAAAATACTACAACCAAAAAGCACTCTACTTGCAAAATGTGGCTCACTTTTTTATGGCACAAAATGGCAAAACTCCATCAAGAGCGGATCTGCTTAGCATAAAGGGCATAGGTGAGGAGAGTAGCGACAGCATCTTGCTTTATGGATACAATGAGCCTCAAATGATCATAGATGCCTACACTAAGCGGATCTTTACACACTTTGGTTTTGTAGGTGAGGGTGCAAAATATAGAGATCTAAAAGGGCTGATCGAAGCGGAGTTTAGTAAAAAACTAAGTGGCAAAGATCTAGTGATCGCTTATCAAGAGTTTCATGCACTCTTAGTTGAGCACGCCAAAAGGTTCTACTCCCGCAAACCCTACGGTTGCTCGATCCACGCAGAGTTTGTGTAGATCTTGAGCTTTGAAGCGTTGCTATCAAACCAGAGTGTGCCCTCAAGAGGCGTGGTGGGCGGGTTTTGCGAGACTATGGCACTATTGTAGCCTCTAGTCTCGCTTGAGATCTCTGAACCTCCATATAGTTTGTAGTGGTTTAGCTCACCTAGAGCTATCTCTAACATTATGTCATCATCTTTGGCGGTTGCGTCAGTTACATTTGTATCTATTTTCATATTTGCCCCGCCACTTATGAGCCTTGCAACGACATTTGGGTTTGGAGATATGCTCTCATTTGTATCGACATAGGAGCTGTTTTGATCGTTTATCTCGCCTAGATCTACTGCTTTATAGTAGATCTTGTTGCCCCACGCATCATTTACGATCCCTATCTTTAATGGCACCTCATCACCATTTTGGGGCTTTAGTAGCTCAAAGTATGAGTCATTATCGACATCTTTTGCAAGATCTAAGAGCCTAGATCTAACCACATCAAGTATCATCTTTGTGTTTTGCTCTTTTAGCATATTGGACTGTATATAGACATAGTAACCCATCGTAGTAAAGATCACCGCTACCGCCCCTGCGATCGCTATGGCGATGAGTGCTTCAAGTAGCAAATAACCCCTTCTCACTACAAGCCCTTAGCTAGATCTACTAGCCCTTTTTGTATGATGAGCTGAGTTAGCACTACTGTATAAAACTCTATAAACACCGCAAATGCCATCAAAAATATGCTAATAGCAATGATGAGCCTAAAGAACTTTCCACTAAGCTCCAACGCCTTGTCTCTTGCTTTGTTGCTCACTTCGATCATTATAGATCCCACCTGATCAAGCGTACCCACGCCCACAAAAAGTGAGCGATCTATATCATCAAAAAGCAGAGGATCATAACTTAGCTCCCCTTTTGTTCTAATACTCTCCAGATCACTCTCAAACGCTCTTTTAAACTTAGAGATGGTAGTGGAGCTAATCGCTGCTCGCAAAGATGCCTTAAACGAGATCCCGCTTTTCATCATCTCGCCAAGCATATTGAGTATGACAAACTTCTCAAACTGCATGATGATATTAGATGCAAATGGTAGCTTCATAGCCACTGCACTAAATAGCTCTTTTGCATGATAGTTTTTGCTAAAAAGAGCAAGCATAAGTATGAGAAAATAGCTAACAGTAACGGCCAAAAGTATAAAAAGAGCGTTGTTCATCACCATACTAAATGCGAGGTGATCTGCCACAAGACCATACACCTGATCGCTAAGACTCTTTGACTCTGCGATCTGGTAAGGTACTACAAAAAACCTCATCGCGATCACCACGATAGAGACTATAAAAAGATATATAAAAGGCACTGTCGTCTTCTCGTTTGACTCTCGCTCAAACTCCCTTTTGGACTCCATAAACTTCAGTAGTCTCCCAAGGGCGTTGCGAAAGCTGAGGCTTTTTTCTGCCATAGAGACAAACGCGACACTATCTTTTGTGCCTACTCTATGCTTTGATAGTGACTGGCTAAAACTTAGACCATCTTTTATGTCACCATATATCTTTTTGTATAGTTTTTTATCTTTTTTGTTCTTTGTGGTTTTGTAGAGTAGCTCAACCCCACTTGAGAGAGATTTGCCATTTACTAGCGTAAAATGGATCGTCTTTAGCATAGCATAGATATCACTACTCTTCATCTATAAACCCAAGTGCCAAAAGCTCGCTACGCAGTGTTTCATAGTCACAAAGCCCCTCCTCAAAGAGGTACCTCGCGGAGTCATGATAACTAAATGTGATGAGATCGTCCCACACCTTTAGTACGGTGCTATTTTTAAGTGCGAGATAGAGTGCGTAACGGATCTTCATATCTGAGGAGTGACAATGATCACCATCTCACTCTTTTTGCTACCATCATACTCACTACCACCCACTAACCTTAAAGGTGTCACATCAACCCCTGGGATCCCCTTATAGCCTTTGTCACTCTTGTTTCTAAAAAGCCCAGAGATGATGATTGGCACTCCTGGTTGAACTCGCATACTATTTTTGATCGACTTTGTCTGCGTTTTTGGTTGTGTATATGAGATGTTATCGACTGTGAAGTTACTATAACCCACTATATCATTGATCTCAATAGATATATCTGATAGCACAGTATCGTCCATAATGTTGGAGTTTAGTGTCACTCTGATCCCACTTAGTGCAGATGCACTTACGGTTGATGTTTGAGTTGCACGATCTCCTAGTGCTGTTGTGCGAAGCTCCTTTATATATGGCTCATCTAGCCCATCTACAAGCGTCACATCAGTTCCTGCGATACCTAGTAGTCTTGGGCGTTGTACACTCTCTACTTTACCAAACTGCGCTAGAGCCTCAGCTATGAGAGTACCACTTATGTTTGATGTTTTAAAGACTGCTCCTAGAGTGCTTGCAGTAGTAGAAGCCCCCACAGATCCAAACGCAGCAGATGTTTTTGAGACTATACTTGTATCATCGCCTGTTGGGAGTAGGTTCCAGTTGATCCCTAGGTTGAAGTTATCATTTAGCTCAACATTATAGATCGCCATATCATACTCTATGACATATAGGTTGTCACGAAGTAGCTCAAGGTAACGCATAATATCTTGATACTCCCTCTCTCTAGCACTAAATGTGATAGATGATGAGATGGTGTCATGTGCTACATTTAGAGCACCCATAGTCTCTAGGCTCTGCTTTAGCTTGCTTGCTAGCCCACTAAGAGATGGGATCTTAAGAGTTACAGTTCTGACATAGCCTATATAGTATGTATCATCATCGTAGCGAACACTTAGCTTATCACCGATGGCACGATTAAGTGCTCTTCCAAAGCCAATATTTTGAGCAGACAAAAAGACTTTAGATGTTCTGATCTCTCTTTCATCTTCACTACTTCCATAAGATCCTGCATACCTAGCAAGAGATGCGCTACTTGTACCTATGCCTCTTGATGAAGTTCTAGAATTGTTGCTTCTATCTCTGCTTTCAGACTGCAACTGAAAGATGATATTTTCACCCGTCGCCTCGGTAAGTAGCGAGATGACATCATCTAGCTCTGCACCCATGATTTTTATTTGTCTGATCATCTGCTTATCTGGAACACTCTCATTTATGATCTCAAAGTTTTGTGCATCTACTTCGACTATCTCGATTGGCTCTTTTTCTAAGATCGGGTTAGTACTATCTTCAAGCTCACTCTTTAGCTCCTCTTTTAGTAGCTCTTTTTTGTAGCTATTTGAGCACCCCTGCAAAAACAAAAGAGCCAAAAGAGCTATTAGTAAAACCCTCATACTATTACCTAACATATCGATTTCCACTATTTTGTGAGCTAAAGTAGATAGTTTTTATATTACCGCTTTTAGTGCTAAGCACGATGGAGTTACTATTTATGCTAACTACGCTAAATGATGTTGAGCCAAGCTCAAATGAGTTGCCCTCGCTTAGGACAATATTGCGACTATTTAGTTTTACAAGTGCGTAACGACCTTTTTGGCTCTCAACAAACCCAAAGTATGTTAGCTGTTCGCTCTTAGCGGTGTTATCTTTGATGATTATTGGGGCTGGTTCTTTTTTAGGCTCCTCTTTTTTATCATCAAAAAAGGGGTTATATGCAAAAAGCAGGGTACTAAGAACAAGCAGTAGTGCAAAAATCCTCTGCATAACCATCCTTTATAGCGTAAAATATAGCCTTTTGTAGATAGATCTACATCAAGTTTCACTATAAAAGCAATAATTGTTCCAGTATTTGACTATGAAGTTCCTAGATCCAAAGAGGTATGGATCTAGAGTTGTATGTTTTTACCGATATCTTCGGCGGAGTATTTTTTATGAGTGCCATCACAAAATGGAAAGCCCGCACTCGTTTTGCACATACAGATGAAGTATGCCTTGCTCTCTTGGACTTGTACCTTTAAAGGCGTACAGTTGGTTCCCTCATGGCTACCATCACAAAAGATCCCATCTTTGCTTCGCCCGCACGCACATATAAAGTACTCCTTACCGCCCTCAAGCTCCACTTTTGCTGGCTTGATATCTCTAACTAACGCATCACTACACATATCTTCTCCTTTATGCAAGCTTGCTAATTATAGCATCTACACTAAAGCCAAACTTCTTAAACAGTTCACTCGCTGGAGCAGATGCACCAAAACTCTCCATACCAATCACCTCATCAGCTAAGCGGTACCACTCAAGTCCCCTTGCTGCCTCGATGGCAACTCGCCTAGTGCTTGGATCTATGATGCTATCTATGTAGCTTCTCTCTTGCTCGATAAAGAGATCATAACATGGCATAGAGACTACGCACACCTTGACGCCCTTAGCATTTAGTGCCTCTTTTACTTGAAGTGCAAGCTCTACCTCACTACCACTTGCCATAAGTGTAATAGTTGCACTCTCATCTTTTGTCACAGCGTAACCACCCTTAGAGATCTCCCCTTGTACTGGTTTTGGAAGTATGGCTAGATTTTGTCTTGAGCAGACAAATGCCGATGGTGAGTTTTTCATCTCTAGTGCCACTTGCCACGCCACCACATTTTCTGCTCCATCAGCTGGTCGCCACACATAGAAGTTTGGCAGAGATCTAAACTGACTTAGATGCTCTATGGGTTGATGAGTTGGTCCATCTTCACCCACACCTATACTATCGTGCGTCCAGATAAAAAAGTGTTGGATCCCACTAAGTGCAGCGATGCGTGCAGCGGGCTTTAGGTAGTCTGAAAATACAAAAAAAGTTGAGCTAAATGGCATCAAGTGCCCATAAAGAGCGATCGCATTGGTGATAGACGCCATCGCGTGTTCGCGGATCCCAAAGTAGATGTTTCTACCACGAGGAAAGACTCCCATATTGACAAGCTCACTCTTGTTTGATGGGCTTAGATCTGCACTTCCGCCCAAAAAGTTAGGCAAGGCTTTTGCGATGGCGTTTATAATCTTGCCATTTGTGTTTCTTGTTGCATCTGCTTTGTCAAATGTTGGATAGAGTATTTTTGATAGATCTGGGTTTTGAAGTGCTTTTAGAGCCTCGTTTTGCTCCATAAGTGGCAGAGTTAGAAGTGAGTGCTCCCACTCTCTCTCAAGTAGATCTCCTTTTTCTATGGCACATCTAAATCGCTCAAGTGCGTCTGGGCTTACAAAAAAGCTCTTGTTCTCATCAAAGCCAGCAGCTCTTTTTGCCTCTTTGATCACCTCTTCGCCAAGTGGTGCACCGTGTGAATGATGGCTTCCCTCAAGTTTGTTAGCACCCTTTGCTATGGTAGTATGAGCGATGATTATAGTTGGTTTTGTGGCATTTTTTGCCTTGATAAAAGCTCTGTCAATATCATCAAAGTCATGTCCATCACACTCAAGCACAAACCACCCTTGCGACTCAAAACGACCTCGTATATTTTCACTAATACTTAGATCTGTTGAGCCCTCTATGGTGATGCGGTTGGAGTCATAGATCATTATGAGGTTATCAAGCTTGTTGTGTCCTGCGATGGAGCACGCCTCGTAGCTCACGCCCTCCTCAAGGTCGCCATCACCACAAAGCACATAAACTTTATGATCTATCACTTTTGCGTTTTCGCTATTTACCGCAGAGCCAAAAAATTTAGCTGCCATCGCAAAACCAACACCATTTGCCACACCTTGACCTAATGGACCTGTGGTTATCTCTATGCCATCAGTGTGAGCATACTCTGGGTGCCCTGGGGTTTTGGAGTCAAGCTGACGAAAACGCATAAGATCTTCTAAACTTAGATCATACCCCCAAAGATAGTAAAGCGAGTAGATAAGACCTGTTGCGTGACCGCCTGAAAATACTAATCTGTCGCGATTTAGCCACTTTGGGTTTTTTGGGTTGTGGCGAAGATGCTCACTCAAAACAACTGCGATATCAGCTAGCCCCATCGGTGCTCCTGGGTGACCCGAATTTGCACGCTGGATCATATCTGCTGCTAAAAACCTTATACTATCTGCCATTTTTTGACGCATACTACTCATCTATCTGCTACCTTTTGTGTCTGTTTATGTACTCGTTTAGAAGCTTTTCAAGCTCCACTTTTAGCCTCTCATCGAAGCTCTCTAGCTCATCTTTTAGCCTATCTGCTAGCGTGTCTGCCTCACTCATAGCACCATCAAGATCTAAAAGCGTGACAAAACTGTTTTTATTGCTATCATTTTGTGTAGTTTTACCAGCTTCACAATCACTCTGCACAACATCTAAAATATCATCTTGGATCTGAAAGAGTAACCCAAGACCTAGTCCAAACTCATAGAGTCTACTTGCAAGATCTACCTCGCCAACGATAATAGCACCCATCTTTAGTGAAGCTGCTATAAGCTTTGCGGTTTTATGAGTGTGCAAAAACTTTACATCTTCTAGGCTAAGTGGACTATTTTCAAAGTAGCAGTCGATCGCTTGACCTAGCACCATACCATTTAGCCCGCCATTTTGTGCAAGCTCTCGCACCAAAGAGATCTTAGTCGCATCACTAAATGGAGCATCTGCTAAGATCTCAAATGCGTAGGTATTTAGTGCATCACCCACCAGCACGGCAGTTGCTTCATCGTAGCTTTTGTGAAGGGTTGGCTTGCCTCGACGCAGATCGGCGTTATCCATAGCAGGCAGATCATCGTGGATAAGTGAGTATGTGTGAAGTAGCTCTATGGCGTAAGCTGCGTGCATCGCACCACCTAGCAAAAGCGGGTTGTAGGCCCCTACCACTGCCAAAAGCAGAGCGGGGCGAAACCGCTTGCCACCAGCTATGAGCATAGTTTGTAGTGCCTTCTCATAGTGAGGATGAATGCTACTTGAGCGTGGAAGTCGCGATAGTAAAAACTCTTCAAATTTTTGCATATGTAATATTATCTAATCTAACTTCACAAAAAACTGAAAACTATCTCTAATAAAGAGCAGATCACCATCTAAATCACCCCTAGTTAGTGCTTGCAAAAACTCTCTTTTGCCTGTGATCTCATGATGGTTCGCCTCAAAGAGCAGATCTCCAAGCTTTAGCCCTTTTGGTTTTACATCAGCTGAGATCTTCACAACCCTCAAGCCATCATCAAAATAGATCCCCTTATACTCTGCAAAATAGCTGTGAGTGTTTTTTGTCCGCTTATGTATGATAAACTCTTTTAAAAAGCTAAGTCCTACCTCTCCATCTGGTGTAATAAGAGAGTGGAGCAAACAGCAATCAGAAAAGATCACACCCAGATCATCACTAAAAAGGTGCTTAGATAGCTTCTCATCGCCATTAGCTACTCTAAATGGGTACTCAAACTGCGACTTTGCCTCTAAAATATATAGGTTTTTTGATATATCAAATCTTAGGATCTTCTCATCTGGTACGCTCTTGCTATAAACCAAAAGCAGAGAGTTTTCTAGCGGAATTTTGATAGTTTTACCATCATAAACTTTTGCATCTCGTAGTTTATGCTCGCAACTAAGCTCATCTCCAAAAAGCGATAAGCAAAGCAATAGAAGCAGGAGAAGGTTTTTCATGAGGGTTTAAAAGGGTTTGCTCCACCTAGCATACCTAAAGCACTGTTTTGGCGGTTTTTCTCCACCATCGACATAGCATCATTGATAGCACCTATGAGCAGTATGCTAAGCGAGTCCTTATCTTCAAGTAGTGAGTCATCTATGTTTATATCTAAGATCTCGCCCTTACCGCTAGCTATCACCTCAACCATACCGCCACCACTTTTGACGCTAAAAGTTTTACTCTCAAGCTCTGCTTCAAGCTTTGCAGCACTCTGCTGTACCTGCTCAAAAAGTTTGCCCATATCGCCTAAGTTACCAAACATTAGATGCTCTCTAAAACTTCTGAGATGTTATTATCATCATCAACAAGCACAACAGTTGGCTTATAGAGCTCAAGCTCACTCTCATCATAGGAGGCGTAAGCAACGATAATCACTTTGTCGCCCTTATGCACCTTCCTAGCAGCTGCACCATTTAGGCAGATATCCCGCTCTCCTCGCTTACCAAGTATGATATAAGTAGAAAACCGCTCACCATTGTTGATGTTTAGTATCTCCACCTTCTGCCCTACACGCATCTTTGAGGCTTCTAGTAGCTCCTCATCTATGGTGATAGATCCAACATAGTTGAGGTTTGCATCAGTTACAGTTGCACGGTGGATCTTACTATAAAGCATATCAACTCTCATCGCACTCCATTCCCATCTGTTTTCTCATCTCACAAGGAGTTATCGCCTCGCCCCACAGATCCTCGCCTATTAAGTACTCCTCAACCACTTTTCCGCCGATTAGATGCTCTTTTACTATGCGATCTATCTTAGCTTTATCTAGCTTGCAGTACATATGATGCCCAGGTTCTACTAGCATAACAGGCCCTGCGATACAGCGGTTTAGGCACGATGTACGGATTGGTTGCACAGTACCCATGATCCCCTCGCTCATAATCTTTTGTGCCAAATGCTGAAATAGATCTTGAGTTTCAGGTGTTACGCAAGAGGGTTTTGGCATTCCTGGAGGAGCTGACTGCTCACACTTAAATATATAGTACGCTGGTTGAGGTACACCCATCTTTTTTCCTTATTTTTTGCAAAATTATATCAAAACTTTATGCCACGAAGCTAAAAGAGACTATTTTTATCGTCTTTTTAAGAGATCTCTAATAACCTCGCGATCATCAAAGGGTATCAGCTGATCATAAACTATCTGATACTCCTCATCACCCTTGCCCAAAACTACCACAACTTCGCCACTTTTTTGTAGATCTAACGCCTTTGCGATCGCCTTTTTTCTATCTAGCTCCACCAAAACACTACTCTTTTCGCTGATACCTTCTAAGATCTCATCTACTATAACCTGCGGATCTTCACTTCGCGGGTTATCGCTTGTGATTATCACTTTTTTGGCAAATGCACTAGCTACCCTGCCCATTATAGGGCGTTTAGTGCGATCTCTATCTCCACCCGCTCCAAAAACGACTATTAACTCTTTCTCTCTTAGTGCATTTAGCACCTTCTCTATGCCATCTGGCGTGTGAGCAAAATCGACAATGACAAGCGGATCTTCACTCACCACCTCCATTCTGCCACTTACACCTGCGAAGTTCTCCACTACTTCCATGATCTCCTCTAGTGGCCTGTCGGTGAGTAGATGCACCGCCCCAATAGCAGCTAAAATGTTATAGAGGTTAAAAAAGCCATGGAGTGATGAGACAAAACTATGGCTTTTACCAAAATATTGTACGATCCCGCTTGAGGCATCATTTAGTGAGTAGGCTATAAGCCTGTATGTTGCGGCATTTTCAACCCCATAACCAAATGCGTTTTTGAAGTTAAATGACGCCTTTGTCTCATCGCGGTTTATCAGTTTTTTACTCTCATCGGCAAAGAAGCTATTTTTGGTAGCTATATACTCGCTTAGAGTTTTATGATAATCAAGATGATCTTGAGTTATATTTGTGAGTATTTTTAGCTCAAAGCTTAGTCCCTCTATGCGATCTTGAGCAATAGCGTGCGAGCTAACCTCCATCACAAAAAAGTCACACCCTTGGCTCAAGGCTTGATAGATATGCTTATAGATATTTAGCACCGATGGTGTTGTGAGGCTTTTTGCTTCAATGGTCTCATCGTTTATAAAAAACCCACGAGTGCCTTGCAGTGCCACTTTATACCCAAGGTCAAGTAGCATCGAGTAGATAGCACTCGCGGTTGTTGTCTTGCCATTTGTTCCCGTGATGCCTATGATCTTTATACGATCTATGCCAAAAAACTTTGCCACTTCACCTATGCGTATAACTTTTGCACACCCCATCTCTCTGGCATGATCTAGGTACTTCTCGTTTTGCTTAGTTAAAACAAACGCTGTTTTACTATCGCACTGGCTTGAGTCATCGCTTATGAACTCATACTCACTCTCTTCTAGTCTAAGCTTCAATCTTCTTGCCCTTTGCTATCTTTTTGATGAGTCTATGTAGATCTTTATCTGTTGGGAAGGCTACTATGGCACTCTCTAGGTAGCTCATCGCCATCTCGCCAAAGCCATTTTCTATGAGATGATCTAAAAAGTCAAGCAGATCTTCTCTGTGAGTTATGATCACTTTAGTTGAGAACATAATGTTCTCAAAAGTCTCTTTAAAGCTTGCACCCTCATCAAGCAAAACTCTAAAATCCTCATACATTATGCCATCTTCATACTCGATCTTGTTTCTGGAAGGCTCAAAAATGAGCTCTTTTGCCTGCTCTAGCGTGCCATCTATATCTTGGAGTATCTGACTCATAATCTCATGAGCCTCATCTTTGTTCTCCTCTTTTAAGATCTCATAGTAGTCAAAGAGTGCTTCAGCACCGCCCTCACCACTTAGTGCCATCTCTGAGAGGATTACGCCATTGTACGCCTCTTGGCTTTTTGGATCATTTTGCAAAAGTATCGTAAACTTCTCTAGTGCTTTTTTGTAGTCTGATCTTGAGAAGCTCTCTTTTGCTTGTGATAAAATCTTATTTTTACTTATCGCCATAACCGCTCTTTATAGTAAACTCTCCAGATCACTCTCTTTTCCAAATGGAACATTAATAACTACTAGATCTGGATGTATCAGTGCCTTTAGCTTATTCTCTATGCCGTACTTTAGGGTTGTACCGCTACTTGCACACCCTACACAAGCACCTTTAAGCTGTATAAAAACTCTAGCATCTCTTATCGCCAAAAGCTCCACATCGCCACCATCAAGTTTTATAGATGGTCTTATTTTTTCTATTGCGTTTTTTACTGGTTGTAGCAGATCTTCATCACTAAAGGGTATCATGCTTCACCTCAAATATTAGATATTTGGTATTTTACTAAACTTATCTTAAATATCAGTCTTTATGGTTGTTTGCGAAGAGAGGTTAAGTAGTTGCAAAGGGGAGATCCCCTTGCGTTTTTTACTAGTTATACTAGTTCTATATATGCCATAGTTGCAGCATCACCACGGCGGATTCTAGTTCTTATTATTCTAGTGTATCCACCATTTCTTGATGCGTATGCTGGTGCAACTTCATTTAGAAGCTTTTTAGTAGCCTCTTTGTTTTGCAAAGATGCAAAGATTGCTCTATGTGCGTTGCTATCACCTTTTTTTGCAGTGGTGATTAGTTTTTCTACATAGCTTCTAAGCTCTTTTGCCTTCTCAACTGTTGTCTCTATTTTACCATGCTCAACCAAAGATATACTAAGATTTTTTAGTAGTGCAAGGCGGTGTGAACTAGTTCTGCCTAGTTTTCTGTGACCATTTAAGTGTCTCATCTTCTACCCTTCTATTTTCTTTTTTAGTGCATTGGCAAGATCGTCTGCTAGAGCAACTCCAACTTCATAACCATAATCAAGAAGTCTCTCAACTATCTCATCAAACGATTTTTTGCCAAGGTTTTTAACATTTTTAAGATCATTTTGACTCATCAAAACTATCTCACCGATATATTTTATATCTGCTCTATCTAAACAGTTAAAGCTTCTAGCACTAAGACCTAGTGCATCTATGTGAGCTGAGAGTCTTTTTAGATCTGCACTCTCTTCTGTTCGCTCAGTCGCTACTGGCGATTTTAGACTCACTTCACTGTTAAAAACTCCAAGCTGTGCGTACATAACTTCTAGTGCGTTTTTAAACGCATCTACTGGAGAGATCTGCCCATCAGTTTTGATGTTTATGATCACTTTTTCAAAGTTTGGATTGTCCTCTACTAGCATATTGTCGATCTTATAAGTAGCACTTCTAACAGGCGTAAAGTAAGCATCTAGTGCTATGTAGCCATCTGCTAGCTCATCAAAAGTGTTCTCACTTGCAACATAACCGATCCCTTTTGCTACTACAAGCGAGAAGTTTAGAGTCGCGTCCTCATTTAGTGTTGCTAGATGTATATCAGGTGTTACAACACCTACTTGATCATTTGTTAGATCAGAGCCTTTTATGTTGCATGGACCTGTGAAGCTATATGTCACTTCTGACTCAAGTGCGTCACCTAAGAGTTTAAATCTTATGCCCTTTAGGTTTAGTATAAAGTCTGAGATATCTTCAACCATACCCCGAATAGAGTCAAACTCATGTTTTGCTCCCTCGATCTTAATAGCTATGGGTGCATACCCAAGCGAGCTACTTAGCAAAAATCGGCGAAGCGGATGAGCCAAAGATATCGCATATCCTGTCTCAAATGGATAGGCGATAATGTTGGCTTCATTTTGGCTAATCTGCTCTACCTCAAACTCTCTTGGAGCAAGTGGAGTAGTTTTTATCTTTTTCATTTACTTCCGCCTTTTTAAAATTTAACTATTATTTCGAGTAAAGCTCAACTATTAGACGCTCTTCAACAGGGATAATAACCTCTTCACGCTCAGGAAGTCTAGTAAATATACCAAAAACTTTCTTCTGATCCACATCTACCCATGGAGCTAAACCAGTTTGGTTTGTAAGCTCGATAGCTCTTTGAACCTGTGCATTATTTTTAGTTGCTTCTCTAACTTCGATCTTTTGCCCAACTCTTACTCTATATGATGGAATATCAACTTTTTTACCATCTACTAAGATGTGCCCATGACTTACAAGCTGTCTTGCAAATCTTCTAGTTGTTGCAAAGCCCATTCTATAAACAACATTGTCAAGTCTTTGTTCGATTAGGTTTACTAGGTTTGTACCAGTGTTTCCATCTCTTCTTTTTGCCTCAACAAAGATCGCTCTAAACTGCTTTTCACTCACACCATACATAAACTTAGCTTTTTGCTTCTCATTTAGTTGAAGCCCATACTCTGTTAGTTTTTTACGGCGTTGTCCATGTTGCCCTGGAGCGTATGGTCTTTTATCGAGTGCAGATTTCCCTGCTAAGCGACGCTCACCTTTTAGATTTAGACTTACGCCAAATCTTCTCTCAATCTTCTCTACTGGTCCTCTATATCTTGCCATTGCTACTCTCCTTACACTCTACGACGCTTCGGTGCACGACAACCATTATGTGGTAGCGGAGTAACATCTTTTAAAAATGTAACTCTGATCCCCTCGATCGCACCGACTGATTTTGTTGCAGTCTCTCTACCAGAACCTGGTCCTTGAACTCTAATACCAAGCTCTTTGATCCCGTGAATCTTAGCTTTTTCAACCGCTGCTTCAACTGCTGCTTGAGCTGCAAATGGAGTCGATTTTTTGCTACCTTTAAAGCCTAGGCTACCAGCTGAGCTCCATGCGATCATATTGCCCATCTCATCTGTGATAGTCACAAGTGTGTTGTTAAATGTTGCAGAGATATGAACTATGCCTCTAGCAATATTTTTCTTTACTACTTTTTTTCTTATAGCTTTTCTTTTTGCCATCTAGCTCTCCTTACGCCGCACCGACAGTTTTGCGTTTACCTTTTCTAGTACGCGCATTAGTCTTAGTTTTTTGCCCACGACAAGGTAGACCCTTGCGATGACGAAGTCCTCTGTATGATCCTAGATCCATAAGTGCTTTGATATCCATCGCAACTTGTTTTCTTAGATCACCCTCTACTGTGTGGTTTGCTCTGATCTCTCTAGTGATGTTTGCTACATCATCTTCGCTAAGTTCAAAGACTCTTTTGTTGTAGTCAATGCCAGCAGCATCTAAGATCTGGCGTGATTTGTATAGACCGATGCCGTAGATATATGTAAGTCCATACTCTACTCTCTTCTTTTTAGGTAGGTCAACCCCTGAAATACGAGCCATGCTTATCCTTGTCTCTGTTTATGTTTTTTTACCTTGCAGATCACTCTGACAATACCCTTGCGTCTAACAACTTTACAGTCGTCGCACATCTTTTTAACCGAAGATCTTACTTTCATAGAAAGCTCCTAATGCAATATAGTGGTACAAAACCACTGCTTTGTGTTTATAGGTTAAAAAACCAATACTTTTTACTATAACTAAAAATAATCAAGTAAAAAACACTCACCAAGATTGTGTTAAAACAGCAAAGCGGACTGAAATTATACACTAAAAATGTAAAACTAATATTAAGTTACCCATTGATATATATCAACCCATTTATTTTTATACCCGCTAAAATTGCAACTTATAATTATTAAAAGGATTGTTTATATGAAAAGGCTACTTCTTTTTATAACGCTAGCAACTGCTTCTGCTTTTGCAAATAGCGACACGCAAACTTGCGTCAAATGTCACCCACTAATCGTTCAGGAGTTTCAAGGCTCTATGCACAAAAACTCATCAGTTGCCAAAGATGAGATCCACGCTGCCATATGGAATATCCACCCTCTTAAAGAAAAAGAGAATGGCTACGCTACTTGTGCAGAGTGTCACGCACCAAATGTAGCAGATCCACTAAGCTCTACTGAGGGGATTAGCTGTATCACTTGTCACACCATCACCAACATAGAAGAGCACACAAGTGTAAATAAAAATGTCTACGGGGATAACAAAAAGTACCTCTACTCCGCACAAGCTGATAAAAAAGGCGAGGTGATCAAGTACAAAACTAAATCTAGCTGGCTAGGAATGGTAAAAAAGAGTGAAGGCTCACCTTATCACGATATAGACTACTCAAGCGAGATGTTTTATGATGGCAAGGTGTGTATGGGGTGTCACTCACATAGACAAAACTCTCACGGCTTTGATCTGTGCAAAACTGATGATGAGGGGATCACAAGTAATGGCGAGAACTGCATAAGCTGTCATATGCCAAAGGTTGAAGGTAGTGCAACAACCATTAGAGAGAGCCTAACTCACTCATTTCATGGCTTCGCAGGTAGTGTTATGCACTCAGATATGCTTGGCAAATATATAGATCTAAGCTTTAGCAAAACCGCAAACGGCTTTGATGTAAGCATCAAAAACAACTCACCACACAAGCTTCTAACTCACCCTCTAAGAGTAGCTGAGCTTAAAGTAAATATCATCAGAAACGAGAAGGCGATCCCACTTAAGTCAAACCAATTTTTGCGAGTGATAGGTCGTGATGGAGAGCCTAGTATGCCATGGCTAGCAAACGAGGTAATACTAGATAGTATGATAGGTGCAAATGAGAACCGCACTATATCATTTAGCGACGCTCTTCAAGCAGGTGATAGCGTTGAGGTAACGCTTGGTTACTACCTAGTAAATCCAAAATCTGGGGAGAGACTTGGGCTAAAAAATAACAAAAAAGCCTCAAAGTTCAACATACTAAAACAGCAGTACTTCAAAGCAAACTAAATTTTGTAGCGATTTTTCGCTACAAAAACCTCTTGGTTATGAGTATAATATCAATTTTAAACTATGATACTCTAACCTCAAAAACTTGAACTAGAGTTTCTCACAAGGACACCATTGCAACAGAGCAAATATCTAGTTTTAGGCAAACTAAACACACTTCTTATAAAACGAGATAGCGATTTTGGCTTTTTTCTCTCCTCAGCAAACGATAAAGAGGTGCTTTTGCCAAATACCTACAAAACCGCATCTATGAACATAGGTGACTTAATAGAAGTTTTTTTATACACAGATAGTGAAGATAGGTTAGTTGCTACAACGCTAAAGCCTCTTGCTATGCTTGATGAGTATGCCATTATGGAGGTAGTAGATAGTGCCAAATTTGGCATATTTGTCTCATGGGGGCTACCTAAAGATCTATTTGTTCCAAAGATGTATCTAAATGAAGAGCTAAGCGTGGGGGATCGTAGGTTTTTTAAAGTGATCTATGATGAGAAGACTCACCGCCTTGTAGGCACTCCAAAGCTTGGAAATGTTTTTGCTCGCAACCCAAAACATCTAAAAAAGTTTCAAAAAGTAACCATAACACCTATACAAAAGACACCACTAGGGTATAAATGCCTCGTAGAAGGCAGATATGAGGGACTGCTTTATGCAAGCGAGATCTTTGGTGGTATGAGTATCGCCAAAGAGATTAGTGGCTACATCAAACAGATAAGATCTGATGGTTTAGTAGATCTAACATTAAGATCCCAAAACAGAGGTGATGACGCCTCAAAAGTACTAGATACCCTAAAAGATCATAATGGTATAATGCCATTTAACTATAAAAGTGAAGCAGATGCTATATATGCAAAGTTTTCTATGAGCAAAAAGGCGTTTAAAGCAGCTCTTACAAAGCTGATAGACTCTAAAAGCATCACACTAAATGATGATGGTATATCAATAAAAAAGGATTAGATATGAAACAGTTTGAGTCGTTAGAAGAGTTAAGATCTCATATAGATACCATAGATGAGCAGCTAGTTGATCTCATAGCTAAAAGAAGTGCACTTGTGAGATATGCTGCCCCATTTAAAGAGAGTGTCGATGAGATCAAAGCAAACGAGAGACTAGATTATGTGGTTCAAAGAGCTAGAGCAAATGCTATAAAAAATGAGATCTCTCCAAATATGATAGAGGATCTCTTTAGACGAATGATAGATGAGATGGTAGAGGTGGAGATCTCAGAGTTTCAAAACCTAGGAAGCTTTTAGTAGAGAGCTTTAACTACTTATATCTATAAGTAATTCGCCCCTTATCTAGTGAGTATGGAGTAAGCTCAAGCTTAACTCTATCTCCTGGTAGGATTCTAATGTAGTGCATTCGCATCTTGCCTGCTATGTGACATAGTATTATATGTCCATTTTCAAGCTCAACTCTAAAAGTTGCGTTTGGAAGTGCTTCTACTATCTTACCATCAACTTCAATAACATCTGATTTTGCCATTTATTCCCCTTAAGCAATAGATAATATCTCAGCTCTACCATCGATCACAGCGACAGTATGCTCATAGTGTGAACCGCGTAAACCATCGGCACTAACTACATCCCAGCCATTTTTTAAAATTATGGGAGTTGGATCTTTTTGTGTAATCATAGGCTCTAAACAAAAGACCATTCCATTTTTGATCTTTGGACCTGCTTTTGGATCTTTACCATCAAGATAGTTTGGTATCTCTGGTTCTTCGTGAGGCTTCCTGCCGATCCCATGACCACAAAAGTTATGAAGTGGCACAAACCCGCGAGATATGATGCTCTGCTCAAGAACAACCGATAGCTCTTTAAAACGCATACCAACTCTTATAGCCTCTATCGCCTCATAGAGTGTATCTTTTGCACAAGCTATAAGTGCTTCATCATCTGAGCTAATCTCTCCTACTCCCATAGTTATGGCAGCATCACCATACCAACCATCTTTTTGTACCCCAACATCAAAGCCTATAACATCACCCTCTTTAAGTTTATAATCAGTCGGAATACCGTGAATAATCACCTCATTTAGAGATGTACAAACTGCATTAGGGAAGCCATAAAGACCTTTAAAAGATGGTGTAGCACCTTGTGAGCAGATAAAATCCTCAGCCATGGCGTCAAGCTCTTTTAGGCTTGCACCAACTTTTGTGCTCTCTCTTAGTAGATCTAGAGTTTTAGCGACTATGCTATTTGCTACTCTTAGTTTTGCGATCTCATCAGCTTTTCTAAGTGCGATGGCCATTTTATAGACCAACTGCACTTAGTGTTTCATATTTGCTCATATAGATCTGAGCCTCTATCTTTCTCATAGTATCAAGTGCGACTTGAACAACGATAAGCACTGCTGTTCCACCGAAGAAAAACGGCACACCCATACCCTTTATGATCATAAATGGAAGTGTTGCAACAAGACCTAGATAGAGTGCACCTGTAACTGTTAGGTTACTAGCTGTTGCATTTAGATACTCAGCTGTTGCACTACCTGTTCTAATCCCTGGGATAAATCCACCCTGTTTTTTGAGATTATCTGCGATATCTTTTGAGTTAAATGTGATAGATGCGTAGAAAAACGCAAAAAAGACTACAAACAAGAATGTCAAAAAGTTAAAAAAGTAGCTATTTGGGTTTAGGTAGTCAGTGATAGACTGCACCATTGGGTTTGTACTGCTTGAGAGCACTGTCATAGGAAACATAAGGATCGCACTAGCAAAGATAACAGGGATAACCCCCGATAGGTTTACCTTGATAGGGATATAGTTCATGACTCGTCTATTTTGGTTTTGGAGTATCACTTTTTTAGCGTATGTTACAGGCACTCTTCTCTCACCTAGCTCCACATAGATGATAACACCAATAGTCACTACCACAAGCAGTATGATAGCTAGAAGTGCAATAAAGCTCATCGCACCTGTATTTACCATCGAAAATGCTTGTGCTATCGCACTAGGGATCGCTGAAACAATACCAGCAAAGATGATAAGCGATATACCATTACCGATACCGCTTTGTGTAATTCGCTCACCAATCCACATAAGTAGCATCGTTCCAGCTAGCATAGAGACGCTTGCTATGATGATAAATGTGTTTATATCTATTAGTATCGCACTATTACCATTTGTGCCTGTGAGGCTTTGTAAACCTACACTTATACCTATTGCTTGAACGATTGTTATAGCGATAGTTGCGTAGCGAATGATCTGCATATATTTTGTCATACCATCTCGCTCTTTTTTCATCTGACCGATGTTTGGAAAGGTTGCAGCTAAAAGCTCCATGATGATCGAAGCGGTGATATATGGCATAATCCCAAGAGCGATGATTGACATTCTCTCTATGGCATTACCACTAAACATATTCATAAGACCGAGTGCGTCTGATTGGTGTGAGTCGAAAAATGATGCGATAACAGAAGCATCTACGCCTGGGACTGGCACATAAGCCAGAAGGCGGTAGATAAATAAAAACCCTATTGTAATAAGTATCTTATTAACTAGATTTTTATTCACTGCTAGTTACCTGAAGTAGTTACATTTTCATCTTTGATCTTAGATGAAAGCTCTTTTGCACCAGAACCAATTAGCTTGACTTTTGTGATAGATGCAGCAAATTTGTGAACACCTCTAATGCTCTCAATTGTGATCTCTGCAAGAGAAGTTATCTCTTCATGTTTTTCAACATTTATAGCATAAGGTTTTACCACCCTAGAGGTAAAACCAATCTTTGGTAGGCGTCTTGCTAGTGGAGTTTGTCCACCTTCGAAGTTTCTTTTTCTTGTGCTTCCACTTCTAGCAGTTTGACCCTTTCCACCACGAGTGGAGGTTTTCCCCATACCACTACCTTGACCACGACCTACTCTTTTTCTCTTTTGTACTGAGCCTTTTGCAGGCTTAATATTCTCTAGACCCATCGTTTATCCTTTTAAGTGACTTAGAGCTTCTACTGTTGCTCTTACAAGTGTGTTTGGATTGTTTGAGCCAATAGATTTAGTAAGTACATCTTTGATCCCAACAAGCTCTAAAACACTTCTAGCAGATCCACCAGCGATAACACCAGTACCCTCTGAAGCAGGTTTTAGTAGAACTTTGCTAGCTTTAAATTTATACTCAATATCGTGAGCGATAGTAGTACCTCTAATGCTAACTTTTGTTAGGTTTTTAAATGCGTTATCGACTGCTTTTTTGATAGCATCAGGAACCTCTTTAGCTTTTCCACTACCAAAGCCAACTGTTCCATTTCGATCACCTACAACTACTAAGGCAGTGAAGCGAAATCTTCTACCACCCTTTACAACCTTTGTAACACGACCAATGTGAACGATTGATTCTTCAAAATCTTCTCTATTAATTTCCATCTCGAGTCCCTAAAATTTAATATCATTTGCACGAAGTGCGTCACCAAATGCTGCTACAACACCGTGATACTGATAGCCATTGCGATCAAATACGATCTCGCTAACACCTGAAGCTTTTAGTTTTGCTGCAAACGCTTCACCAAGTGCTGTTGCACTCTCTTTGTTCGCACCTTTTGCAATGGCTTTTGAGTTTAGAGAAACTACTGTTTTTGCCGTAGCATCATCTATTGCTTGTACATTTATATAGCGGTTTGAGCGAAAAATAGATACACGAGGAAGCACTGCACTTCCAGAGATCTTAGCTCTGATTCGTCTCTTTCTTCTTAGACGGTTTGCCAATTTGTTTTTTAATACTCTTGCGTTCATCTAAGCTCCCTTACTTTTTAGAAGTTTTACCGGCTTTACGCACGATTTGCTCATCACTATATTTGATACCTTTACCTTTGTAAGGCTCTGGCGGTCTATAAGCTCTAACATTTGCTGCTGTTTGACCAAGCAGTTGTTTATCATGGCTCTTTAGGGTTATGACATTCTTCTCAACGCTTGCTTCAACACCCTCTGGAAGTTTGAAGTTTACATCGTGAGAAAAACCAAGTGACATATTTAGCATATCGCCATTTACTGCCACTTTAAACCCTACACCATTTACCTCTAGCGACTTAGTAAAACCTGTTGTTAAACCAACGATAATGTTATCTGCTAGAGTTCTATAAGTTCCCCAAAAAGCACGATCTTGTTTTGCATTTGATTTTGGTGCAAATGTCAATGCAGTATCTTCGATCGAAAACTCTACATGACCTTTTGTGTCTAGATCTACACTTTTGTTACCTTTAGCAAATGAGAGAACTGATCCATTTGCACTTACTTTAACATCTGATCCTAGAGAGATAGGTTGTTTTCCAATTCTTGACATACTCTACTCCTTACCAGATTGTACACATTACTTCGCCACCAACACCAAGCTCGTAAGCTTTATCGTTTGGAAGAATGCCTCTTGATGTACTAACTATGATAGTACCATAACCATTTTTAAATCGTTTGATCTCATCTTTGCCTTTATAGACGCGTCTGCCAGGCTTTGATACTCTTTTGAGTTCATTGATCACATTTCTACCGTTTTCGCCATACTTTAGTACAACATTGATGCTTTTTTTAACACCATCTTCTACTACGCTATAACTCTCGATATAACCTTTATCACTAAGGATACCAACCATAGCCTCTACACTTTTAGAGTGCACTAAAGTTGTAGTATCTAACCTTCTCATACCAGCGTTTCTGATACGAGTTAAAGCGTCTGCTACTAAATCATTTATCATCTATTTTCCTTTGCTAATCACTAGAAGTTTCAAGCTTACCAGCTTGACTTTCTAACGCCAGGGATAAGTCCCTCGTTTGCCATTTTTCTAAAACATACACGACAGATCCCAAAGTCACGGATCACCGAGTGAGGTCTTCCGCAAACTTGACATCTTGTATATCCACGCACTTTAAACTTTGGCTCTCTTGCAGCCTTTGCTATCATTGACTTTTTAGCCATTATCTGTTTCCTTTGCTAAATGGCATACCCATCATCTCTAGAAGTGTAAATGCCTCTTTATCAGTTTTTGCAGTTGTTGCAACGGTTATGTTCATACCATGGATCTGCATGATCGAGTCATAGTTGATCTCAGGAAACACCAACTGCTCCTCGATACCAAAGTTGTAGTTACCTCTACCATCAAAACCACCTCGTGGAACTCCTCTGAAGTCTTTTACACGAGGAAGAGCGATGGAGATTAGTCTATCTAGGAAGTTGTACATATTTGCACCTCTTAGAGTAACTTTGATACCAACAGGCATTCCCTCACGCACTTTAAAGCCCGCAACTGATCTCTTAGCTAGAACTGTTGTAGCCTTTTGACCAGCGATCTTTGTGATGGTATCTTCGATGTTTTGTACTAGTTTGTTATCTTTCATAGCAAAACCAGCACCCACAGAGATAACTATCTTATCTAGTTGTGGTACTTCCATCACATTTTTGATCTCAAGAGCTTTTTGAAGCTCTGGCTTTAGGCTTAGATATTTCTCTTTAAATCTTGCCATCTTACGCCTCCACTTTGCGAACATTTGAGATATCAATTGGCATCTCTTTGTTTATGTGTCCGCCTTTTTTATTATCTTCGGTTGGTTTTGTCGATTTTTTGACAACTTTACAACCCTCGACTATTACTTGGTTTTTCTTAGGAAACACTGCTAGCACTGCTGCTTTTGTCCCTTTATCATCACCAGCGATAACTTCAACCATATCGCCTTTTTTTATCTTTAGCTTTGCCATCACACAACCTCCGGAGCAAGGGAAACTATCTTCATAAAGCCAGCATATCTGACCTCTCTTGCAACTGGGCCAAATATACGAGTACCAATTGGCTCTCTTTTATCATCTAGCACCACTGCTGCGTTGTCATCAAAGCGGATAAGTCCACCGTTTTCACGCTGGATCTCTTTAGCAGTTCTAACGATAACCGCTTTTACAACTTTACCTTTTTTTACTTTTGATGTAGGGATCGCTTTTTTAACAGAAGCGATGATAACATCACCTACTCTTGCGTATTTGCGTTTTGATCCACCCAAAACTTTTATACACATAATCTCTTTTGCACCTGTATTATCAGCTACATTCAAACGGGTAAAAGCTTGTATCATTACTTCTCTCCTGAAACAACTGACTTAAGTCTATAAGATTTAGTCTTAGATATTGGGCGACACTCGATAGCGACTACCTCATCACCAACTTTTAACTCGTTTTTCTCATCATGAACGAGATATTTTTTAAATCTTTTTACAACTTTGTGATATTTTGGGTGCATTACACGGCGTTCTACAACAACAGTAGCTGTCTTGTCGCCTGCAATCTTAACCACATCACCTTGTATCTCTCTTTTGTGTGTCATACTAGCCCCTTATTGCACTAATAGCTGTGCTTATTCTTGCAACATCTCTTCTAGCAACTCTTAGTTCGCTTGTATTTTGTAGTTGCATCATCTGCTTTTTTATCTTCAAGGTAAAAAGCTCTGTTTTTCTCTTTTTAAGTAGCTCTTGAAGCTCGCTTAGGCTCTTGTTGCTTAGATCAGAATATTTCATCGCTCATCCCCGCTGTAATGATTTTAGTTTTAAACGGTAACTTGTGCATTGCAAGAGTTAGTGCTTCACGAGCTAGCTCCTCATTTACACCTGCCATCTCATAAATAATGCGACCTGGTTTTATATTCATAACCCACTGATCAATCCCACCTTTACCTTTACCCATACGAGTTTCAAGTGGTTTTGCAGTTAATGGTTTATCAGGAAATACTCTAATCCAGATCTTACCGCTTCTTTTTATATGTCTTGTAGATGTGATACGACCCGCCTCAATCTGTCTTGAGTTGATTCGTCCCGCTTCTAACGCCTTTAACCCTATGTCGCCATAAGCTAGAGAGTAACCACTTCTGGCATTGCCACGGTTACGACCCTTCATCTGCTTACGATATTTTGTTCTCTTTGGCATCAACATAGCTTACTCCTCCTTTGCACTAGCTTCGCGTCTTGGAGCTCTTCTTTGTCTCTTGTTAGAGTCACGCTCATCTTCTTTAGCTTCAGCTGGAATACCTTTTGTTAGAACTTCACCTTTGAAGATCCAAACTTTTACACCTATACAACCATAAGTTGTGTGAGCCTCTGCAAAACCGTAGTCCACTTTTGCTCTTAGAGTATGAAGTGGCACACGCCCCTCAAGATACCACTCAGTCCTAGCCATCTCAGCACCGCCGAGTCGCCCACTTACTGAAACCTTAATCCCTTTAGCTCCGCTTCGTTGTGCATTTTGCATAACTTTTTTCATAGCTCTTCTAAACGCCACGCGTCGCTCAAGTTGAGTTGCAACATTCTCAGCTACTAGTTGAGCTGAAGTTTGTGCTTTTTTCTCCTCTTTGATGTTTAGTAGAACTGGTTTACCTACAAGCTTTTGGAGTGACTCTTTTAGTTTTTCGATGTCACCACCTTTTTTACCTATAATGATCCCTGGGCGAGCCGCAACTATGGTAACTCTAAGTCTCTTTGCAGTTCTCTCAATGACTATATTTGCAACACCTGCATAATATAGCTCTTTTTTCAAAAACTTTCTGATCTTATGATCTTCGCCAAGTGCCTGAGGAGCAGTTTTAAAGTTTGGAAACCATCTACTCTCCCAGTTACGGTTGATCCCGAGTCTAAGACCGATCGGATTAACTTTTTGTCCCATACTATTTGCCCTCTACTTCTACTAAGATATGTGCTGTTGGCTTTCTGATGCCTGAAGCCATTCCTCTTGCTCGTGGTCTAAATCTCTTTAGAACTGGACCATTATCTACTCTACAAGATGTGATAACGCAATCTTCTGCTTCGTTGCCACTATTTGCAACTGCTGATGCTACCACTTTGTAGATGATCCTAGCAGCTTTGTTTGGTGTAAACTCTAGTGCTGCTAGTGCCTCTGCCGCGTTCATTCCTTGGATCTCTCTAGCAACTAGACGAGATTTTGTAGGAGAGACTCTGATGTATCTAAGTAATGCTCTAGCCATCTCTTACCCTTTTCTCTGAACTGAGCCTTTATGGCCCTTAAATGTACGAGTTGGTGCAAACTCACCAAGCTTGTAGCCTATGTGGTTCTCTGTTACAAACACTGGAACAAATTTTCTACCATCATGAACATTGATAGTAAGTCCTACCATATCTGGAAGGATCATACTTCTTCTTGACCATGTTTTGATCGGTTTTTTGCTTCCTTCTGCTTTTGCAGTGGTAACCTTTTTTAGTAGATGTTCATCTATAAATGGTCCTTTTTTTACACTTCTAGCCATTTAACTACCTCTTCGGATTTGATTTACGGCGAGTAATAATTAGTTTATCACTTGCTTTTTTAGTTCTAGTCTTACCACCTTTGGTTGGTTTACCCCAAGGAGTAACTGGATGACGACCTGAGTTAGTTTTACCTTCACCACCACCGTGCGGGTGATCGATTGGGTTCATTGCAGATCCACGAGATTGTGGGCGGATACCCATATGTCTAGTTCTACCTGCTTTACCGATGACCATATTTACATAGTCCTCGTTTCCAACACTTCCAACAGTAGCCATACACTCACCAAGAACTAGTCTCATCTCTGATGATGGAAGTCTAAGAGATACATATTTGCCATCTCTACCCATGATCTGAGCTGAACCACCAGCACTTCTTACGATCTGACCACCTTTACCAGGTTTAAGCTCGATGTTGTGTACAGATGTACCAACTGGTATATTTTTAAGCTTTAGTGAGTTACCAGGCTTGATATCTGCTAGTGCCTCTGATGCTACGATAGTATCACCTACTTTTAGATCTCTAGGCATTAGGATATAGCGTTTTTCACCATCAACATAGTTTACAAGTGCGATACGGCAGTTTCTATATGGATCATACTCAACCGCTGCAATTTTGCCTACTATATCAAACTTGTTTCTTTTAAAGTCGATGATACGATAAAGCTTTTTAGCACCCGCTTCTTTATGTCTTGAAGTGATGCGACCGTTGTTGTTTCTACCAGCAGCAGCAGGAAGCTTTTTTAGAAGTGATCTAACACTTGGCTTTGCTGTAATGTCTTTGTTTTCGATCGTAGTTATAAAACGACGACCTGGGCTAGTTGGTCTATAAGTTTTTATTGCCATATTACACCGCCAAACTTTCTATTTGTGCACCCTCTGGAAGCTTTACATAGAACTTTTTAAAGTCATTTTGCTTACCGATCATGCCACGGAATCTTTTAACTTTTCCGCTTTGATTTAGTGAGTTTACAGATGTAGGAACTACACCAAAATACTCTCTAAACACCTCTTTTAGTCCACTTTTAGTCATTCGTGGTGATGTCTTTACAACCAAAACACCATCTTCTTGCAACGCAAGTGACTTCTCTGTGTATAGTATTGATTTGATATCTGTTATATCTGCCATTACTCTGCTCCACCTACTAGATTTTCCCAAACTGCTTTTTCGATCACAACTGATCTATATGTTGCAGCAAGGTAAGCATTTAGCTCATTTGGCTCGATTACAAAGCTCTTTTGAAGATTTTGAAACGCCAAATATGTTTTTTCATCTAAGATAGCTTTTACAAAAAGAGCATCTCTTTGACCAAGTGCTTTAAATATAGCCGCAGCATCTTTTGTTTTACCACTAGATACTTCTACGCTATCTACTACAAAAAGAGTGCCCGCTTTTGCATGCTCGCTAAGTGCGTGCTCTAGGGCTAGTCTTTTTTGCTTTTTGTTTACTTTTAGGTTGTAGTTGCGATCTGGTTTTGGGCCAAATACAACACCACCGCCCACAAATGAAGGATCTCTTCTACTACCAGCACGACCGCGTCCGCCACCTTTTTGAGCCCATGGTTTTTTACCACCACCACGAACCTCTGCTCTAGTTAGTGCTGAAGCTGTGTTTGCTCTTGAAGCTGCTTGAAAAGACTTTACATATAGGTAAAGGTTGTGCGGATTGATACCATCAAAACTCTCTGGCAGTGCTAGCTCAGAGGTTTTTTGCATTTTATCATCTAGTACTATTGCTTTCATTATTTAGCTACCTTTATACGACCTAGTGCACCATTTGCACCTGAAACAGAGCCAAAAACAACCAAAATGTTGTTTTGTGCATCAAATGAGTGGATCTCGTTTTTAACACTCACTTGCTCATTTCCATACTGTCCTGCCATCTTTTTACCTGGCATAACGCGTCCTGGAAACTCACACATACCGATTGAACCTGTTCTGTTGTTAAATCTGTGACCGTGTGACTTTGGACCACCACTAAAGTTCCATCTTCTTCTAACACCGCTAAAACCGCGACCTTTTGTTTTAAAAGTTGATCTAACAACTTTTGCCTCACCCAGTGGTGAAAGATCTAAGCTTCCAGCTTCGCTATTTGCAACTTTAAGTGTTACAAAGCGGTTAAACTCAGATGAGAGACTATACTTTTTTTGCTGACCCTCGATTGCTTTGTTTGATCTTTTGCCATTTACATAAGCTACTATCGCGGTACCATTTGCATCAACTTGACACACTTTTGCATCTACTATCTTTAAAAGTGTTACAGCTTGGCTTTTGTTACCAACAGTTCGGCTCATGCCTATTTTTTCTACGATATATTCCATCTTTGGCTCCTAATTACTTATCCATAGAGCGGACTTCAACATCCACTTCTGGGGCAAGATCTAGCTTCATGAGAGAATCAACTGTATCTGGCGTTGCAGAAACTATATCTATAAGTCTTGCATGCATACGGATCTCAAACTGCTCGCGAGAGCTTTTGTTCACATGCGGAGATTTTATGACAGTATATTTTCTGATCTTAGTTGGAAGTGGGATTGGACCACGAATGACAGCACCTGTACGCTTAACAGCTTCTACGATTGAAGCAACTGATCTATCTAAAACACGATGATCGTACGCTTTTAGTTTTAAACGAATTTTTTCCATGTTTTTCCTTCAAAAGAACTCGTCAGATTTGCTCTAACTATGTTTATGGGAGCGAAATTGTACCCAAATAGACTCTTTATTTCAAGTATATTTATAAATTTGCTTCCTTTAAGCAAGGAAACGATAAACTTCTATATGCAAGAACTTCTTCAAGAGCTATACAAACTAGATCTAAGCTCACAAAACTACTCTCCTCGCACGCTTACGCTAGAGAGCAAACATAGCTATGAGATAGTTGGCATCACCCAAAGCGGTAAAACAAAAGTGATCAAAAAGCACCTTTTGGAGCATAAAAAGAGTAGCTATCTATATATAGACTGCAGTGATCTTAGACTAAACATAGCAGATCTAAACGAGGCTCTAAATGACTTCTGTACAAAACACCATATAAACATAGTCGCACTTGACAACTACAACCCAGAGATACTGCTCCCAAAGGTTGAGTGCATCATCATCGCAAGTGAGTATAAGCACCACTTTAGTAGCCTCACAAGCGTTAGGCTTTTTGCTCTAACTTATGAGGAGTTTTTGGCTCATGAAGAGAGGTATGACTCAAGTGCTATTAGAAACTTTGCTCTACTTGGCGGAATGCCTAGAGTGCATAGCATCGCAAGCGATGAGCGAGCAAGCTACATGCAAAAGAGTTTGCGACTCGCTCTTGATGATGTGGGGCTTGCCATCTTGTCACTTTGTGCGAAGCTTCATACACAAAAGGTCTCTGCGTTTATGATCTATGAGAGACTAAAAGCAACCCACAAGATCTCAAAAGATCGACTATACAAAAGCTACGAAGATCTGCTTTTACGAGGCTACATCTACGCTCAAGAAAAGCTTAACTCGCCTAGTGCCACAAAGAGACTCTTTTTAGCAGATCCATTTTTCAAGCAGGCTTTAAGTGTAGAGAAGAACTTTGGCAGGCTCTTTGAAAATATCATCTTTTTAGAGCTTATAAAACGGGGCTATGTCAGCTACTACGATGATGGGATCGACTTTTATATACCCTCAAGAGGTGAAGTAGTACTCTCTGCTCCATTTGCTGATGAGAGTGCACTATTTAAAAAGATCGCCCAGATCGAAGCGTTTTTGGCACTTCATCAGGTGGCAAAAGTGAGTATCATAACGATGAGTAGCGAAGCAGATCTAAAGCACCCCATCAGTCAGATAGCTCTTGTGCCATTTGATGAGTGGGCGTTAGGAGAGCTTTGATGCTGTGTGGCATAGATGAAGCAGGCAGAGGTCCAATCGCGGGTGATCTCGTAATAGCAGGGTGCATCTTGCATAGCAAGATAGAAGGACTGGCTGACTCCAAAAAGCTAACTCCAAAGAGACGAGAGGAGCTGTATGAGCAGATCATAAGCCAAAGTAGCTACCATATAGTAAAGATCCCGCCAAATGTTATAGACACTAATGGCATATCGCTCTGCATGAAAAGAGCACTCTTAGAGATCAAAAGCACACTAGTTGCCTCAAGCTACCTCTTTGATGGCAACACCAACTTTGGAGTAATTGGCATTGAGACGATGATAAAAGCTGATGGCAAAGTCGCTGAAGTTAGTGCAGCTAGTATCATCGCAAAAGTGACGCACGATCGTGACATCTTAGATCTAGATCTACTATATCCGCACTATGATCTAGCTAAGCACAAAGGCTACGCCACCGCCTTACATATAGAGAGGATCAAAGAGTATGGATATAGCCCTATCCATCGCAAAAGTTTTCGCCTAAAGGCACTCATGCCAACTCTAGATCTATAAACCTAGTACCCCATACCGCTAAGCTGATGAGCCAGATGCGTAGCGTGGTTGTCAGTCATACCTACTATATGATCAACCACTCTTTGGTACTTATGATACAAGCTTCCAAAGTATCTTGGCTTATTTTCACCCATCAACTCTAGTGTTCTTCTATTTTTAAAAGTTAGCCCATTTTCACCTTTTGTGTGCAGATCATAAGCCGCTTTTATCATATTATCTAGCAAGACACCTATGATGTTATATGCACCTAGCTCAAGCTCGATCTTTCTTTGTTCATTAAAAACCCTCTCTCTTGCAAGATTTTTCGCCATTTTTAGCCCATTTTTAAGATCTTCATCACTAAAGATCGATGGTAGATCTTTTATATCTTCACCCTCTACTATCGCATCTATATTTTGCTCAAAAACGCTCATAGTGTGGAGTGCTAAGTTGTTTATAGCTAACGCTACAAGTCTTGAGACCTTTTGAGTCTTGCTCTGCGTACTACTACAAAGCACCTCTCTACTCTCGCGAGATCCAACTAAAAGCTCAAAGATCTCTCTTGTATCTTCTAGCGAGACGATCTTTAGCTCGATAGCATCTTGTATATCTAGCAATGCGTAGCAGATATCATCAGCTGCTTCCATAAGATATGAGAGAGGGTGTCTTTTGTAAGAAGATCCATCTCCGAGGCCTAGCTCGCTAAAGAGCAGATCAAAAAACTTCGCTTCACTTTGGAAAAACCCAAACTTCTGCACCCCTTTTGAGCTTCTTGGGTACTTCACAAGTGTTGCAAGAGTTGCAAAAGTGAGGCTTAGCCCGCCTGCAAATGAGCTGTTTTCTATCTGCGTAACAACTCTAAAACTCTGTGCATTTCCATCAAGGTTTGTAAAGTCACTAAGTTCAGCTTCGCTCAAAGTCTCTAAAAATGGTCTGTTTTTCTCCTTTGTAAACCACTCTTTGATCACCTCTTCACCCGCATGCCCAAAAGGCGGGTTGCCTATGTCGTGAGCAAGACAAGCAGTTTGAACCATATAAGCTACATCATAAGGGTTTACCTTTTGAGCAAATCTTCTGCCTATCATCTCGCCTGCCATTAGCCCCAAACTTCTGCCCACACTCGCCACCTCTAAGCTATGTGTGAGCCTGTTGTGTATATGATCATTTTTGGCAAATGGGTGCACTTGCGTCTTTTTTGAGAGCCTTCTAAAGGCGTTTGTAAAGATCACGCGATCGTAGTCTCTATGAAAGTGCGTTCTGTACAGATCATAACTATCCTCCTGCACGATCTGCAACACACCATCTTTGAGCTTATACCTCTTTGATGATAAAAGCTTGTTCCACATCACAGCTCCTTTTTTTAGAGATGATACCAAAGAGTAGATAATGATATAATTGCATCATAAATAATAAAGGAGCTTTATGAGGCTAAATAAGTTCATAGCTCACAACTCAAGCTACTCTCGCCGTGAGGCAGATGCAGCGATCGAGAAGGGGTTTGTGAGGGTCAATGGCGAAGTTGTAAAAGAGCTTGGCACCATCATAAACGAGAGACGAGACAAGGTTTTTGTAAGTGGCAAGCGAGTAAGCCCGCAAGAGAAATACACCGTTATAGTCTATAACAAACCAAAAGGCGAGATCGTAAGCAAAAACGACCCGCAAGGCAGACGAACCATCTATGACTCGCTAAGCAAGGAGTTTAGACACTTCAAGCCTGTTGGAAGGCTCGACTTTGCAAGTGAGGGGCTACTTCTCTTAAGTGACGCTTCTAGGGTGGTGACTGCTCTTATGGACTCTAAAGTGGAGAGAGTCTATAAGCTAAAGATCAGGGGCGAAGTGACTCCCGCGATGGTAAAGGCGATGCAAGAGGGGCTAGATCTTGATGATGCAACCGCAGGTGCTCACCCAAAAAGTGAGATCACAGCTATGAACTTCAAGCCATTTTTGGGCTTTATGGTGCAAAAAAGCACGCCATCAAACTCGGTGCTAAAAGTCGCCATCTCTGAGGGGCAAAATAGAGAGCTTAGACGATTTTTTGCTCACTTTAAAGCTGAGGTGAGTGATCTAAAACGCCTAAGTTTTGCTCACATAAGCCTAAACAATCTCCCAACTGGCAAAACTCGCTACCTCGACAAAGAGGAGTACTCTAAGCTTCACAAACTTTTAGACGAGCTAGGCGTTGTTTGATCTAGCGTACCGCCCAAAAAGCTTTGATGAGATCCTCTCACAAGAGCATCTCACCACTAAAGATGCCCCATTTAGAAGGCTTTGTGAGAGTGGCAAACTAACGCACACATTTTTCTATGGCGGTGCAGGAGTTGGTAAAACTACTCTTGCTAGAGTGGTTGCAAATGAGATGGGACTACCATTTTTTGAGCTAAATGCCACCTCACTCAAAGTCGAAGAGATCAGATCTATCATCGATAGACACAAAAACACTCTACAAAAACCGCTTATTTTTATAGATGAGATCCACCGCCTTAGCAAAAACCAACAAGAGGTACTTCTACCTCATATGGAGAGTGGATCTATACTGCTTTTAGGGGCTTCAACTGAGAGTCCGTTTTATACTCTCACAAGTGCGATGAGATCTCGCTCGCTTGTATATGAACTGCATAAGATTAGAGCCTCAGATCTTGCAGATCTTGCTACAAAAGTAGCCACCAATGAGGGCTTTAGCATAGATGATGATGCACTTGAGTACATCGCAAATAGTAGCGGTGGAGATGCAAGGTCACTGCTAAGGCTACTCGATCTTGCCTCATCGCTAGATAAAACCATAAGCTTAGATCTACTAAAAACCCTGCGTCCACAAGCCATCAGCAGTGGTTCATCACAGAGTTGCACACACTATAACCTAACAAGTGCACTCATAAAGTCGATGCGTGGGAGCGATCCTGATGCTAGCATCTACTACCTTGCAAAGCTCATAGATGGCGGAGAGAGTGCGGAGTTTATCGCTAGGCGAATGGTGATATTTGCTAGCGAAGATGTAGGACTTGCCAACCCAAACGCTATGAGTATAGCAGACTCTGCGATGCAAAGTGTAAAAAGCATAGGCTACCCAGAAGCTAGGATAATTTTAGCAAACCTTGCCATATACTTAGCTAGCTCACCAAAGTCAAACACTGCCTATAAGGCGATCGACAAGGCGTTAGATATGATCAAAAATGGCTTAGATCTAGGCGTAGTGCCACATATAGCAAGCGATGCAAAGGGGTATAAAAACCCGCACGATAGCGGTGGCATAGCGAACCAAAAATACCTAAGCAGAGATATAAAGTTTATAGATTTTAAAGACGCAGGGTATGAGAAGAAGATAAAAGAGTGGAGCAAGCAGATCTCTGCTTACTTCACGAAGTAATTAAGCTGATTTTAGAGCTGATTTTGCCTGATCGACAACCGCACTAAACGCTTTTGGATCGTTCATTGCCATATCTGCTAGGATTTTGCGATCTAGCTCCACGCCAGACTTATGAACTCCATTCATAAATGAAGAGTAGTTGATGCCATTCAGACGACAAGCTGCATTTATACGAATGATCCAGAGTTTTCTAAACTCTCGTTTTTTCTGTTTTCTATCTCTAAATGAGTAGTAGAGTGATCTCTCTAGTTGCTCTTTAGCTTTTCTAAAGTGCTTTCTTCTACCGCTATAAAAACCTTTTGCAAGTTTTAGTATCTTTTTGTGTCTGCGTCTTCTAACAACGCCTGTTTTTACTCTCATGTTTTTCCTTTTCCTTTACCTTTTGGCTCTATTTTAGCCTGAGGTGACTTCTGTCTTGCCCACACTGTGGGGGAGTTTTAGGCTTATTAGCCGACTATCATCGCCTTAACATTTGCTTGATCCACTTTTGCAATGGTTTTTGGGCTATTTTGGCGTCTGCGTGTTTTTGCATCTTGTTTTGTCAAGATGTGGCTTCTAAATGCTGTTCCGCGTTTAACTGTGCCATTTTTTTTCACTTTAAAGCGTTTAACTGCACTTTTTACTGACTTCATCTTTGGCATCGACTACTCCTTTACTAAATTTGGAAGTGCAATTATAGCCAAATAACCTAAAAATTGCTATAATCATCTGATGAAATCGATACTAAATATAGAAAATGCTCTTAAAGAACTAGACTCTGAAGTGATGGCAATCCTTGCGGATATGAGCGTGCCAATGAATGATAAAGATCATAAAATGCTTATAGTTTTACAACAAAAAAGAGTACTTGAACAGACTCTAAAAGATCTTGTCTATCTGAAGGATAATCCGCCAAAACCATCGGCGTCGTGTGGGATAAGTAAATATAGAGATGACTAAGAGGATATATGCCCCTCCCCAGATACCTGCGGCACATACACAAAAAGAGTGTGCTGCTGTATTCCTACCCTGACACGATGCCCTCTAAGCATATTGCACAGGTCTAAGAAGAAGCGGTGAAATTATACCCAAAAAATATAAATAGCACCTTACCTAAAGCTTGATGTCAAGATTTGATCTGGCATCAAAGTGTGTGGAGTTTAAAAACTCCTTGTTTTTTCTAATCTGCGACATACTCAAAGCAGTCTCATCTTTTAGAGACTTTATCAGATCTAGTGCCTCATTTACAAGATATAGAGCACTTTTAAGCTCCTCTTGATGCTCAAACTCTGGTAGATCTTCTATAAGAGAAGCAAGCATATCGCTATCTCGTGTAGCGATAGCAAACTTTAGATCATCGATCCACATTTATACTATCTCTCCACGCTTCTAAAAGCTCTCTAAAGACATTGTTTACTTCATTTAGACTAGCTTCATCGTTCGTGTGACACGCTTTATTTAGAAGCTGAAGCTCGTAGTTATACAGACCATGCAGATAGTGTGCGATCCTGCCACCATCAAAATTTAGCGTGCCTATTAGCTCGCTGATGATAGCTATGGAGCGGTTGATCCAGTAAACCTTTTTTTCATTGTTTTTCTCTAGCATCGCCTTTTTGGCTTGAGCATTAAAACGAAGCACACCCTCATACATCATCTCTACAAGTTTCGTAGGTGACTCGATAGTTGCGTTATTGCTTGCGTATGTGTTGTAAGCTAGATTGCCATACATCTTAGATCCTTTTTTCTCATCTTCTTTGCTACTCATTATATCGCCCAAACCGCATCGGACTTTAGCCATTATCGGCCATAATCATCTGTGAGATCATATTTGATGTACTCGAATAACGAGCCATCATTATGTCATACGCAGCAAACTGCTTTTTTAGTATCTCATAGCGAACATCAAGCCTTTTTATGTTTGCATTTTTACGATCATTTAACATATCTAGCTCATCGGTGAGCGAAGTTTTATAGCTATCTAACACGCCATTTCTAGCACCGTACTCCTTTAGGGTGTTGGTTATATCGCCAAACATTCCATTTAGCTCTGTGGTTGTACCATCTTTTAGAGTAAAAGTACCACCTGAGAGAAACGCTTTAACATTTGACATATTTTCACTCATTTTGCCATCTAGCACAGAGCGATCAAAGCTTAAAGAGCCATCTTTAAACTCAAACCCAAACTGTTGCATATCGGCAACTCCACCACCAAAAGTATCAAATAGATCTTGCATAGTTCGTCTAAGTGACTTTATAGTGCTCTCGCTAGAGAAGATCCCTCTCTCATCTGTGGTCATACTAGACTTAGTTAGCACATCAAGATCTGCCATCGCTTGGTTGTAGTTTGTAACAAACTCTTCGATCTTATCTAAGATAGCACCTCTATCTTGCGTGATGCTAACGCTAGAGTCGCCAACTGCTTTTAGTGAAAATGTTAAGTTTGGTAACACATCATTTACATCGTTAGAGCTTCTAGTCATATCTATGCCATTTACATTAAATAGTGCATCTTTACCAGCTCTAATAGTAGATCCTGCCGTAAGGTTATTTAGTGCTCCGCCATCAAGCCCGCCACTATCACTAAGTGTTATATTTTGCCCACTTCCTGTCTCTTTTGAGGTTAGAAATAGTCTAAAGTCACCATCGCCAACTTGCATAATAGTCGCTTGCAAATCGCTTGAGGCTAGATCGTTGATCCTATTTTTTAGATCATCAAGCGTCGCACCAGCATCATAGTCTATCTCTATATTTTTACCATTTATATCGATGCTAAGTGTACCACCTGCGGTTGCTATGGCGTCACTCTTTGAGGCAAAACTCCCACTCTCTAGCATATGTTTAGTAGCGAGTTGGGTTACACTTATGTCTATGTTTTGTATGTCGGCACCATACCCCGCACTAACCTCAACAGAGCTACCACTTACGCTTGAGCTTCGCTCATTGTAGAGTGTAATGTCTCTTAGATCATTTGCACCATTATATAGATCTTTGATCTTTTTGCTTAAACTCTCAAGCTCCTCTTGCTTGCCTTTTGCAGCCTCTATGGAGGTCTCAACAGGTCGCAAAAACTGTGCCTCATCGGCCTCGCGAAGCTGATCTAGTACATCTTGCGTTAAGACACTCGATCCAACGCCTAGTGAAGAGATACCGCTCATAATAGATCCTTTTGTTGTACTTTTCTTGACTTGTAGATCGGCTTTTTTGGCAAATAGCTAAAGCCAATACATCTTTTAGCCGTTTTGATATATAATTGTATCAAAAGTAGGGGTGCTTAATGCTAAATGGCAAAAACATACTCATCACAGGCGGAACAGGTAGCTTTGGTAGAAAATTTACGCAGATCATACTTGAAAAATATACGCCAAATAAGATCATTATATTTAGCAGAGATGAGCTAAAGCAGTATGAGATGGCTCAGGAGTTTAGCCATAGCTGTATGAGGTTTTTTATAGGCGATGTGAGGGACAAAGAGAGACTCATAAAGGCGATGGACGGAGTGGAGTTTGTAGTGCACGCTGCTGCACTAAAGCATGTGCCCATAGCTGAGTACAACCCTATGGAGTGCATAAAAACCAACATAAATGGTGCTCAAAATGTGATCGATGCTGCAATCGCAAATGGTGTACGAAAAACCATAGCCCTCTCAACTGACAAAGCCGCAAACCCCGTAAATCTCTATGGAGCTACAAAGCTAGCAAGCGACAAACTCTTTGTTGCTGCAAACAACCTAGTAGGATCTAAAGATATAAACTTTAGCGTCGTTAGATATGGCAATGTCCTCGGCTCTCGTGGCTCTGTTGTGCCATACTTCAAACGCCTCCTAGATGCAGGTTGCACCGATCTGCCCATCACAGATCCTAAGATGAGTAGGTTTTTCATAACCCTAAAAGCGGGAGTGGAGTTTGTGCTAAAGAGCTTTGAGCGAATGCACGGCGGTGAGATCTTTGTGCCAAAGATCCCATCTATGATGATAGTCGATATGGCAAAAGCACTAGCCCCAGATCTACCTCACTCTATCGTTGGTATACGAGCAGGTGAGAAGCTTCATGAGATCATGTGTCCCGCGGACGATAGCCACCTAACAGTAGAGTTTGAAGATCACTTTGTGATCAAGCCCACCATCAAGTTTTCACGCAAAAGCGACTACTCCAAAAATGCTCTAGGTGAGCGAGGCGTGAGTGTAAAGCAGGGCTTTGAGTACAACTCTGGAAGCAACACACAGTGGCTTGATCGTGAGGGCTTTTTAGCACTTTTAGATGAGTAACATAACTTATGGCAGACAGTTTATAGATGATGATGATATAGACGCAGTTGTTGAGACTCTAAGATCTGAGTTTCTCACAACAGGTCCAAAAGTAGCGGAGTTTGAGAGGGCAGTTTGTGAGTTTACAGGCTCGGCTTACGCAGTAGCAACTTCAAGTGCCACCACTGCACTTCACCTGCTCTCGCTTATACTACTAGAGAAAAATGACATCGTTCTAACCACTCCCAACAGCTTTTTAGCCACCTCAAACTCCATACTCTATGTGGGTGCAAAACCACGATTTGTCGATATATGCGAAGATGGCAACATAGATCTAGATCTTTGCGAAGAGGAGCTTAGACAAGATCCATCTATAAAGGCGATCTACGCGGTGGGTTTTAGTGGCAAGATGCTAGATCAAACAAAACTAGAGCATCTTAGATCTGCTTATGGCGTCACTATCATAGAAGATCTAGCACACGCTTTAGGGGCTACTTGGCAAGGCATAAAGTCCGCTAGTTCACAACATAGCCATGCTAGTGTTTTGTCATTTCACCCCGTAAAGCACATAACCACTTTTGAGGGTGGTATGATCACCACAAATAATGAAGATCTATACAAAAAAGCTCTGCTTCTTCGCTCGCATGGTGTACAGAGGCGTCCAAACACCTCGCCATGGTACTATGAGATGGTTACACTTGGTTACAACTACCGCTTAAGCGATGTCGCCGCCTCTCTTGGGATCTCACAGCTAAGAAAATTGCCACACTTTTTGGAGTATAGGAGGCTTCTAGCAAGGCGTTATGATGAAGCATTTGCTAAAACTAGCATAAAACCACTCTACCCTTATGATGAAAACTCAGCTTATCATCTATATGTAGTTAGGTTTGACTTTGCAAGCTCTAAGATCTCAAAAGAGGAGCTATTTGTTCGCCTAAGTAAGATGGGCATAGTGCTACAACTCCACTATATCCCCATAAATAGCCAGCCATACTATAAAAGCTTAGGGTATGGCAATGAACGCACTCCGCAGATGGATCGCTACTTTAGTGAAGCTTTTACACTACCACTCCACCCATCACTTAGCCTTGAGGATCAAGAGAGGGTCATAAAAGCAGTTATGGGCATACTTTTTGCTTAGATCTTACTATTAGGATAGGATTTGCAACAAAAACTGATAGATAGATTTTTAAAAAATATAGAGTACCTCCAAAAAGAGCATCCCAAAACTGCCCAAAAGGTGATCGCACTAAATGATGCACTAAACAACGCTCATCACTCCGCACGCTATGAGCTAATCTATGAAGATGGCTACTTTGATGTAGTAGAGCTACAAAGTGGCAAAAAACTCTACGGATCTAGTAGCATAGAGTATGACAAAAGAGTTGCCAAAAGCGTAAACTTTACACGAGATGAAAACGCCTTTAACACCGCTAGAAACTTTAGCATAAACACTCATCAACTTAAGCAGTACAAAACACTTGACATCAGAGACAACCCTATCGCGGGATTTGCGGACATAATCCACCACATAGAGGCTAACTCAAGCAGAGACGATGAGCTAAAGAGTATCGATAAGTTTATATTTTTTGGATCTGGGCTTGGTGGGCATATAGTGGAGGTAGATAAGAAGCTCTCGCCAAAGATGCTTCTCATAGTAGAAGATGATCTTGAGCTTTTTCGCCTCTCACTTTTTACATGCCCATACTACCAGCTAAGCAAGAAAGATCTGCTCATTTTTAGCGTTTTTGAAGATGAGAGCGAGTTTGATCTAAGCTCAAACAGGTTCTTAAACACCAGCTACTACCTCAACCATCACATCAAGTTTTTTGAGATGCTAAGTCATAGTGAAGCAAAACTCAAGCAGTTTCACCTACGCATAACCTCCGCTTCGCACAACCTCTTTAGCTACTCCGCCATCATGACACAGTATGTCAAGCCACCGCTCTATGCTCAAATGGGCTACAAGTACCTAAATATCCTAAAGCCCCACTTTAGCTCTTGCAAAGACAAGCAAGCCTTTGTGCTTGTTGCGGCGGGGCCGAGTCTAGCTAAAAACATCTCGTGGCTCAAGCTAAACCAAAAAAAGCTCATCATAGTAGCACTAACTGCAACGCTTAGCACGCTTGAAGATGCAGGCATTGTGCCAGATATCACCGTGCATCTTGATGGTTTTGGCTCAAGTATTTGGCATGTGCTAAAGCTTAAAGATATGGAGTTTTTCAAAGATACGCTATGTCTCTTCTCCTCTAGATCTCCCATAGAGGTGCTAGAGGCGTTTAACAAAGAGAAGGTCTATCTTTTTGAGAGCGGTACAAACTACAAAAAGAGCTTCGGTAACCTCTCTGCAACTTGCGTAGGCTCAACTGCGTATCTGCTAACTCTTGCTTTTGGGGCAAAAGAGATCTACCTTTTGGGGCTAGATCTAGCTCTTGATGAGGGCGGACACACACACTCAAGCTCGCATAACTACACCAAAAAACTAGACACTAGCTTACAAGATGAAGATACTATGGTTTTTCGTCGAAGTGTGATTAAAGTTGAGGGCAACTTTAGAGATAGCGTCTTTACGATCCCAGCGTTTAAGATCTCCATCGACTCAGTAAATAGCTCCTCGCTATACTTTAAAAAACCGACCCAAAATGTATACAACCTAAACGATGGTGCAAAGTTTGCAAACACCACTCCTACCGATATAAACAGCGTAAAACTTAACATAGATAAAAAAGAGTGCTTTGAGCTAATAGAGCGGAGTTTTATGGCTCATAGTGAAGTGGGATTTGATGCAGATGTGATAACAAAACGCCTTGAGTATGTAGATCTACTTAAAGCAAGAGTTGCAAGTTTTGCAAAAAGTAGCAAAAAACTACTACCAGATCTAGTGATACTACTACAAGATCTAACCTCTAGCCCGCAAAAAGAGATAAGTTTTGATGTCGCATTTATCTTGCAGGAGTACTTTAGACTATTTGTAAGCTACATCTTTGACTTCTACAACAGATCTAACATAAGAGATGCCAAACATAGCTCAAAACTGCTTCGCGAAATGCTAAGCAAGCAGATCTTAAACCTACTTCACATCTACCAAAACGATCTTTTAAGCACCATAGAGGAGAGACAATGAGAGATATTGAGCTAAAAGCGATAACTACATACCAAAAAAACCTAGAGTTTCTCTCGCGTAGAGATCCAGATCTACTTGCTAGAGTAACACTTTTTGATCGAGCAGATCTTGAGATAAAACCGAAGTATGACCTAGAGTACATCTCAAAGGGTGGCTACTTTGACATAGTAGAGCTATCTAGTGGATCTTATCTATATGGCGAGGACTCAAGCAAGTTTGCAAAAGAGAGTGCCAATAGGACAACCCTTCAAAAAGATAAAAACACCTTTGAGTCAAGAGCTACTTACAACATAAATGCACAAAGAATCGAAGATCTACTATCACAAAGGGAGTATAGTGTCTCAAACCTAAAAGATCTACTCCCTACTATGAGCTACTATGTGAAACATATAAAGCCATCTTCGAGCATGCTTCGAGTTGAGAAGTTTATATTTTTAGGCGTTGGGCTTGGCACGCATATAAAAAGCATCGATGAGAAGCTTCAAAGTAGCTACTACCTCATAGTTGAGGATAACCTTGAGATCTTTAGACTCTCACTTTTTGTCACGCCATACTATGAGCTAAGCCCTGATGCCACCATCTACTTTGCCATCTCACTTGATGATGAGAAGTTTAACGCCGTGATAGATAACTTCCTAGAGCGAAGCTTCTTTTACAATATGTACCTAAAATATATGCATTTTTTGCCACACTCAAACCAAAAGATCAGACTTATACAGAGATCTATCTCTATGCAGGATTTTATGATCTTTGCATACGATACGCTCTTGCACAAACACCTACTTCCTCTTAGCAAGATAAGAGATGGTTTTAGCTACCTAAACCTAAACTCAAACTTTGCAAAGCTCCCTCTTGTGCAACAAAGAGTGCTAGTTTTTGGAGCTGGACCTAGCCTAGCTAAAAACATAGAGTTTGTTAAAAGCTCGCAAGAGAGCTTTATCATCATAACAGTTAGCTCAGCTTTGCAACTACTAAGCAACCATGGCATCAAGCCTGATATAGTCGTCCACATCGATGGTGTACACGCAGATGGCTCAAATGTGCTTGCAAACTTCTTGTACCTAGAAGAGACCTATAAAGATAGCCTTTTTATAGTTAGCTCACACACGCCAAAAAATGTGCTAGATCAGCTTGATAGCGATCGCGTATATATATTTGAGAGCGAAACATACTACTTTGATAACTTTGGATCTCTGCTTGCACCTTGTGTTGGCACGACATCTTTGCTACTTGCCGTTATGCTTGGCTTCAAAGAGATCTACGCTTTGGGGTTAGATCTAGCACTAGATCAGATAAGCGGAGCTACACACAGCGATACTCACCTATACAAAAAGCACTACGATCTCTCAAGCAAAGATGAGATTAGCTCACTTATGTCCAACAGAAAAACTCTAGTACAAGTTAGAGCAAACCACGCAGACACTGTGGTAACGACTAGCTTTTTTCACTACTCGCTTAGATCTATATCTAGGCTAATCTTGGAGCACAAAATGAGTATGCAAAACATCTACAACCTAAGTGATGGTGCTTACATAGAGCACACCACTCCAGCTACCATAGATATACTAGAAGATAGATCGCATCTAAACAAAACTATGCTAAGAGAGGAGTTTGGGGAGTTTTTGCAAAGTGTTAGCAGATCTAGCCTAAACCAAAAAGAGCTAGCCTCACTTCAGATAAGATCACAAAATGCGACCGCCATCTTAGATCGTATCTCAAGCTATCAAAAAAGAGAGTATAAAAATGAGAGCGAGTATCTATATGGGCTATATGGCTTTGCTTCAGATGTGATGAAGATAGATAGACTTGAGCACAACAACCTTGTAGAGGTGATCTCGCTATATCTAAAGTACGCTATGCCATATATAGAAGATCTCATAAACACCAAAGAGCTAACACAAAAGATGAAACACACTACGAAGATAGATGAGCTATTTAGCGATGGGCTAAAGAGAGTTGTGCAGGATTATAAAAACGAAGTAGATAAGATGCTCCCAAACCGCGAGGCTTGAGAGCTAGCTACTATTGTAGCATTCTTAGAACATTTTGCTGAACTTGGTTAGCTTGGCTCATCGCGTAGCTACCTGATTGAGCAAGTATGTTTCTTTTTGCAAAGTTTGCAGACTCTGCTGCAAAGTCCACATCTCTAATAACTGACTCAGCTGAAGTAACATTCACTTGAGTTACAGAGATATTTCTCACAGTTGATTCAAGTTTATTTTGAGCCGCACCAAGGTCTGCTCTTAATCCATCTATCGCTTTGATAGCTGCGTCCATCGCAGAGATAACTTTCTCAGCATTTGCTTGAGTATCGACTGTTATATTAGCCGCTGTCTTTCCGACCATCGCAGAAACAGTTGCATTTTTGATCGTAATCTCTTGAGTCTCATTTGCGTAAGCACCTGTATGGAAAACAAATTTACCATCAGCGCCATCTCCACCAGTACCATCTAGTAGTTTGATACCGTTAAACGCTGTTGTTGAAGCGATATCGCTCGCCTCTTGCAATAGTGCTTGGATCTCTTTAGAGATATAGTTTCTTGAGTCAGCATCTTGAGTGTCGTTCGCTGCTTTTGCTGCAAGCGTACGGATTCTTTTCATAATGTTGCCGTACTCCTCAAGAGCACCATCAGCTGTTTGGATAAGACCTATCGCCTCATTTGAGTTTGAGATCGCTTGACCTAGACCTTGAGCTTGAGCAGCTAGTTTGTTAGCGATGGAGAGACCCGCCGCGTCATCTGCTGCTTTGTTGATTCTTAGACCTGAGCTTAGTGAAGCAAGGCTTCTATCTAGGTGAAGGTTGTTTTGTGTTGAGTACATATGAGCATTCATTGCCCCAACATTGGTATTAATTCTGTATCCCATTGTAAATCCTTTTGCTTTATGAGACTTTGCTCATAGTTTAGTTTATCTTAGCTTCCATGCCTTGATACACACTACATCGACACCTCAAAAAAATACTTTAACTTTTTTAGCAATTTAGTTATAAATCGCTATGAGATTGACCAAAAACGCCCTATCTGTGCGTTTGTTGCCCTCTGGAACTATATAGGCATAATCAACTCTATAAGTGATCCCTGCTGAGAATATGTCTGTGATCTTATTGACTAGAGAGGTTTTTGAGGTCACAAAATAGTGCTTACCCTCCTTTAGCGATGTTCTATAACTTAGATCCTCTGCAAACTTCAAGTTTTCCATGATCTGGTAGTCATAGATGGCTCTAACTCTAGCACTCGCATAGCTCTCATCTCTGCCATCTTCTAGCTTATCTTTTGCATAGAGTGCCGCAAGCTCAAGTGCGAGGTTTTGGAGATCGCTCTTATACGCCTTATACTCTGCATAAGGACCTGTATAGATCTGATACTTATAGCCTGAAAATTTATCTCGCTTATACCCCGCCAAATAACCAATAGTGAGATCTGCATCATAAGCATGCCCATAGTTTAGCTCTGCACCAAATCTGCTTGCATCTTCTTTGCCATTGCTCTTAGAGTACCTAGCATCTACCTCCGCACCAACTGAGTGCTCGTCCCACACTTTTTTAGCCTTAGAGTCTAGGTTAAGTGCCTCTGTATCTGTGTTACCACTTGTTTTTGAATACCCTAACTCCGCCTTTGCCGATATACTATCATCTGCTAAAAGTAGTGAGCTAAATAGCATAGCACCCAAAACAATCTTTTTCATCATACCTCCTTAGTTGAAGCCGAAATTTTACCAAAAACAAACTTGCGACAATATTACTCATTGTATATTTTATGATACAATGCTAAAAAAAGGATACCCAAATGAGAAAACTTCTTCTTATTATATATATGGCTTTTAGTTTGAGTGCATCTGAACTCATCATCTTTTCTGCATCAAGCACCAAAGATGCGATGAGTGAAGTTATAAGCGAGTTTGAAAAAACTCACAGTGACATAAAAGTAAAAGCGACCTATGGAGCAAGTGGCAAGGCTTATGCACAGCTAAGCAGTGGACTAGAGTATGAGCTATTTTTCTCCGCAGATGAGAGCTATGCAAAGAGGATCTTTAGTGACGGCTTAGCACTTGAAGAGCCAAAAGTGTATGCAAATGGCGTTGTAGCACTCTATGCACACGATGCTAAAGATACCTCACTAGAGGCACTTCGCACTGCTAAACATGTATCGATCGCCAACCCAAAAGTAGCACCTTATGGTGTTAGTGCGATGCAGATCTTAGACTCACTTGGACTAGATCTAAAATCCAAACTCGTTCAGGGTGACAACATCGCTCAAAGTGTGCAGTTTGTCGATAGTGGAGCTGCCGAAGTGGGGCTTGTAGCCTTTTCACTCATAAAAACCACGAAAGATAGCTCGCACTACTTAGTCATAGATGAGACTCTGCATGCTCCGCTAAGACAATCATTTGTTATCACAAAGTACGCTAAAGATCTAGCATCAGCGAAGCTTTTTGAGGAGTTTGTGCTAAGCCAAAAAGCAAAAGAGATCTTTAGCAAATATGGCTTTAAATAGTATAATGCGTAGATGATAAAAATAGAGATCAAAAAAACTCTCAAAACCGCTGAAGGTAGCGTAGATCTTGTGGTAGATAAAGAGATCCAAAACGGCTCTTTTGTCACACTCTTTGGCAAAAGCGGAAGTGGCAAAACTACGCTTCTTCGCATACTTGCGGGGCTTAGCAAAGCTGATGAGGGGCTTATAGTAGTGGGTGGCGAAGTGTGGTTTGATAGCAAAGCAGGCACAAATCTACCTCCACAAAGGCGAAACACCGCTCTTATGTTTCAAGACTACGCACTATTTGACAATATGAGCGTGCGAGGCAACCTAGAGTATGCACAAAGAAAAAAAGATGCCACCAAAGTAGATGAGATCTTAGATCTTATGGAACTAGAGGAGCTTGCAGGCTCAAAGCCTAGCATGCTAAGTGGTGGGCAAAAACAGCGAGTCGCACTTGCAAGATCGCTTCTTAGCTCGCCTAAGATCTTACTACTTGATGAGCCACTCTCCGCACTAGATCTAGCAATGCGACGCAAACTTCAAGATGAGCTATCTCGCATACATGAGCGTTTTGGCATCACCTCCTTGCTAGTTAGCCACGACCCGCAAGAGATCAAAAGACTCTCCTCAAGGGTGCTTAGCATAGAGAGTGGCAAGATAGTAAAAGATTTGCACCCAGATGAGATGTTTAAGAGTATTGGTGCAAAAGTGCTTAGCGTAGATGGCAACAGAGTAGTCATAGAGGGCGATTTTGACAAGCTTCATAATCAACTTCACATAGGCGATGAGCTATATTTTGCCGATAGCTCTAGTGTAGGTGGAGGCAAAAATGAGTAGCGAATTTTTGCAAACCATGCTACTAACTCTAAAGTTAGCAACCATCACTACACTCCTGCTCCTACCCATCGGCATAGCTCTAGGCTACTACTTAAGTGTGAGCAGATCTAGGCTAAAGCCCGCCTAGAGGCGATAGTCTCTATGCCTCTAGTGCTTCCGCCATCGGTTCTTGGTTTTTACTTACTGATGGCATTTAGTCCCAAAAATAGCTTTGGAGCATTTTTGCTAGATCGTTTTGATCTAAAGCTTGTCTTTAGTTTTGAGGGGCTTGTGGTAGCCTCGATCATCTTTAGTTTGCCATTTATGGTAAACCCAATCCATAGCGGTTTTACTTCGCTCTCACCATCGCTCAAAGAGGCGTCATACACCCTTGGCAAGGGCTTTTTTACTACACTTTGGCGTGTACTTTTGCCAAATATCAAACCATCACTTCTTAGTGCCACGGTGATCAGTTTTGCCCACACTATCGGCGAGTTTGGCGTCGTGCTTATGATAGGTGGCAACATCGCGGGCGAAACCAAAGTAGCGAGCATCGCCATCTATGATGAGGTGGAGTCGCTCAACTACGCCGCTGCAAATGAGTACGCACTAACACTTTTTGTACTAACTTTTGCTATACTTTTGGTAGTTTATAGTTTAAACAAAAGATCACTTCATAACGAGTTTTGATGACACAAAATCCCTGCTGGCAAGATCTACTTGCAAGAGAGTCCATAAAACCATACTTCAAAGAGCTTGAAAGTGAGCTAGAAAAAGAGAGAAGCTTATATACTATTTTCCCGCCCAAAGAGGAGACTTTTAGGGCACTAGATCTCACTAGCTTTGATGCTACAAAAGTGGTGATCCTTGGTCAAGATCCATACCACAACGAGAGTGAGGCTCACGGACTTGCATTTAGTGTAAAAGAGGGGGTAAAAACTCCGCCATCACTTCGCAACATCTTTAAAGAGCTAGAAGCAGATCTAGGGTGCACAAAAAGCGTGAGCGATCTAAGCAGTTGGGCAAAAGAGGGAGTTTTACTGCTAAACGCCTTCTTAAGTGTGAGGGCTAATTCACCCGCGTCGCACCAAAAGATCGGCTGGCAACATCTAAGTGATGCTATCATCAAAACACTAAGTGAGAAAAGAGAGGCTCTTGTCTTCATACTTTGGGGCAACTTTGCTAGAAGCAAGGCTAGCCTTATCGATGCAAACAAACACCTCATAATAACATCAGCTCACCCCTCACCACTCTCAGCAAGCAGAGGTTTTTTTGGCTCAAAACCATTTAGTAGAGCAAATAAGCACCTAAAACGCATGGGCAAAAGTGAAGTGAGGTGGTGTGATGAGTGACTTTGTAGCAACTATGAGCTCTCCTCTTGGACAGATCGTGCTATATGCAAACGACAAGGCTCTAACAAACCTCGACTTTTTAGAGGGCGAATTTGAAGAAAGTGGACTTAAAGAGAACCCAAATGAGATCTTAGATCTTGCTAAAAAAGAGCTAGCTCTCTACTTTAGAGGTGAGCTTAAAAGCTTTAGCGTTCCACTAGATCCACAAGGCTCTACATTTCAAAAGAGTGTCTGGAACACGCTTTTGAAGATACCATATGGAAAAACCATCTCCTACAAAGATGAAGCCATTAGCCTTGGCAAACCAACAGCTTTTAGAGCCGTAGCAAACGCAAATGGAGCAAATCCCATCTCTATCATAATCCCTTGTCACAGGGTTATAGCAAGCAGTGGTAAGCTTGGTGGATATAGTGGCGGGATAGAGAAAAAGATATACCTGCTAAACTTAGAAAAAGGAGAATAGATGCAAGATATTTTAGGCGAAATGCCGCAAGGTGAGGAGTTTATAGTTGATCTACTTCGTGAGCTTGAAGAGGCTTTAGAGAAGGTGGATATCATCGCGGAGCAGGTGCAAAAAGGTGAGCTTGGCACATATGATGGCTTTATGCAGAGTGAAGAGTTTAGAGACAAAGCAAACGAGGTTGCACAGAAGCTAAAGAGCCACGGCATAGATATAGCAAAGGACATGCAAGATAAACTAGCATAGAAGCTCTATGCTAGTAAAAAGAGGAAGGGTTGGGATTATTTGGTCGCTGCTGTGATAACTGCGTCGTAGTTTGGCTCTTCTGTGATCTCTGGAACGATCTCTTTGTAAGTTACTACACCGTTTTCATCGATCACAAAGATCGCTCTACATGTAACGCCCGCTAGAACTGAGCTACCTAGTAGCACACCATATGCAAGTGCAAAATCTTTGTTTCTAAAGTCAGATGCGACAGTTAGCTTGTCGATCCCCTCAGCTGCACAAAATCTGCCCGCTGCAAAAGGTAGATCCATAGATATAACAGTTGTTTTTACGCCCTCTAATGCTGATGCTTTTGCGTTGAAGTTTCTTGTTTCAGTTGCACATACACCAGTGTCAAGTGAAGGAACAACGATAAGAAGTTGTTTTACGCCTTGTGCTCCACCAACTTTTACATCACCTAGTCCATCAGAGTTTACAACTACTACCTCTGGTGCTTTGTCGCCTACATTTACCGCGTTACCTAGAAGCTCTACTTCTGTGCCTTTAAACTTTGTTGTTGCCATTTTTTATCCTATTTTCAAAATTGATGCAAAAGTATAGATAAATTTTGATAATGTGTTACTTAACTAAATGACAAACTGTTTTAAACAAGCTACTTTTAAGAAAATGACAAAATTTAGACAAGATCTTTCACTCTCTTCTTATATAGATCTACTCCGACTCGCCCAATCATCGCAGCGTTATCACTACAAAACTTTAGATCACTTACAAAAAGCTTTGCACCGTGTGGTTTTAGCAGATCTTCTATCTTAGATCTAAGGTATAAGTTTGCACTCGCCCCACCCACTATGGCGAAGTTTTTTGGCTTTTTGTGCTTAAAATATCTCCTAAGCATAAGCAGTATATGCTCAACTGCTACTCTTTGAAAAGATGCGGCGATATTTGCGTGATCATCTTTTGAGCTTGACTCTATGGCGAGTCGTACCGCGTTTTTAAGCCCAGAGTATGAAAAGGCTAGCTTTGGACTTTTAGCAAGCGGTATAGGCAGATCATAGCTCAACTCATCGCCATTTTTGGCGAGGTTTTCGATGATCACACCCCCTGGGTAGCCAAGACCCATCATCTTTGCGGTTTTGTCAAAACTCTCACCAAAACTATCGTCCATCGTGGTGGCTACTAGCCTCATATCACTAAGAGAGCCAACCTCAAGAAGTTGCGTATGTCCACCAGAAACCAGAAGCACAGTTAGTGGAAAGTGTGCCTTTTTGCCGATAAAAAGCGAGTAGATATGACCATGTAGATGATCCACCTCGATGAGCGGTATATTAAGTGAGAGAGAGATCGCTTTTGCCATCATAAGCCCCTCCATAAGTGTCACAGCAAGCCCTGGGTGAGTGGTAACTGCAACTGCTTTGAGGCTAGCGAAGTACCCCTTGCACTCCTCTAGTATACGAGGAAGTGCCTCAGCGTGAAGCCTAGCGGCAAGTTCTGGCACTACCCCGCCATAAATACTATGATCTATCTCTTGAGAGATCTTTTTGTGATATACAAGCTCGTAACTATCTATGCGGGTGATGGCGATGGAGCTATCATCGCATGAACTCTCGATGGATAGGATCATCTAAGCCTCGCTCTGATGTCACGATCGATCGCAAAGACATCATCTACGCTTTTTGGAGTGGTGGCAAACATCTCATAAGCCTCTAGCACCATCTTTGAGATACCCAAAAAGCCGATCTCGCCAGCGACAAACCTCTCTATGGCGACCTCATTTGCGGCATTGACCACTACGCCGTGAGCGGGGCTTTTTAAAAGCTCATCTTTTAGCTCCCAAATAGGGTAGCGATCACGCTCTATGGCTCTAAACTCAAGCGAGCCGACGCGTAGTAGATCTATGGGGGGTAAGATCTGCTCTTCTACCCTGCTATGAAGAGCAAATGCGATAGGTAGTTGCATATTGGCTCCTGCGATGTGAGCCGTGGTAGAGCCATCTCTAAAGTTTATGAGTGCATGTATGAGCGACTTAGTCTCGATGATAGCGTCATACTCCACGCCATTTCCAAAGAGCCACCTCGCCTCAAGAAGCTCAAAGAGTTTGTTCATCATCGTAGCACTATCTATGGTGATCTTTTGCCCCATACTCCAGTTGGGGTGATCTAGTGCATCTGCTAGCGTAGCGTCCTTTAGCCTGCTTAGATCCCAGTCGCGAAACGCCCCGCCACTCGCGGTTATGATCATCTTTTGAGGTAGGCGATCTTGCAGTAAGTACCATAGCCCAAAATGCTCGCTGTCAATTGGGACTATCTTAGAGGTGTCCAAAAACGCACCACACGCCACAAGCGACTCCTTGTTGGCAAGTGCTACTTTTTTACCACTCTCTATGGCAGCTAGAGTTGGGCGAAGCCCCAAAAACCCAACAAGAGCGTTGATCACAAGCTTAGAGTCGCTTGAGTGGATCAGATCTACTATGGCATCTTCACCGCTTCTTACATCATGATGCACAACCCTGCTTGCATCACCACCATTTGCGATGATGACGCACTTTGGGTTATGCTCTTTGATCTGCTCGTTTAGTAGATCTATGTTTGATCCAGCCACCAAAGCTTCGATGCCAAGAGAGAACTTTTTGGCGATTTTGAGGGCATTTACCCCGATAGAACCCGTAGAGCCTAGAAGTATCAACTACACAAGCCCTCTTAGAAGCACTAGCATCACCACCCCTGCAAAGAGGTAGCCATCTATGCGATCTAGCACTCCGCCATGCCCTGGGAGAATTGAGCCACTATCTTTAACACCTGCTAGTCGCTTGAGTTTACTCTCATATAGATCCCCAAACACCGCCGCAACAGCAGTTATAAACGACACAGTGATGGCAACACTCACATCAACCACAAACAGACCCAAAAATAGCCCGCCCGCAGTCGCAACAAGCACGCCACCCACAACGCCCTCCATAGTTTTGTTTGGGCTTGTTGGGCTAAATGGCGTCTTGCCCACACTTTTGCCCACCGCATACGCCCCCACATCACTTAGTGCGACGATGATAAGTAGCCACAAAAGCGACTTCATACCGTAGTCATTGTACATCGTAAAGATAAAGAGCATTCCCGCAGTAGGGTAGATAAATGGCATAAAATCTCGCCAATTTCGCTCACTACTAAAGGCTACTAAGCTCGCATAGACTATGCCACTTAGCATAAAGATGTTGTCACCCTGAGGAAAGAGCAGTAGTAGCACCCACAAAAAGATCGCATATATAACCAAAGAGACATTTTGCATCTTATAGAGCTTCAAAACTTCCAAAAACGCAACCACATAGATAGCACCCAAAAACGCCCAAGTAAGATAAAAGTTGTCAATGACACCAACACTTAGAACCACTACAAGCAGTGCAATAGAGGTAAATAACCTATCTTTTGGTATGCTTTTTAAGATCTCCATATTTGCCCCTTAAATTTTGTAGATCTTAGCAGATCACACTTTAATATCTAATATATGAAGCTTTGGCTTTGGCTTATCTTTTTGTTTTTTTTGCCCCTGTTGTTCAAACTCACCATTGCCACCATCACTATCTGCATCTAAAGCAGTATTCTCCTCGGTGGGGCTTATCTTCTCTACTTCCCGCTCTTTTTGCTCACTCATAGTTTGCAAAAACGCTGTATTTGCATCAGCTTTGTTCACATGAGCAGCTATGACGCCAGAGACTGTTTCTGCTTGCTGGTTTACAAAAATGTTGTTTGCAACTGCTCCAACTGCCATAACACACCTCCTATTTTACTATCTCGATGGTTTTGTAGTTATTGTACAACACATTTGCACCATTTTGTACACTAACTTCTCGTCTGTGGGTATAATCGACCAAATAGCGTCCCGCATAAAGTACGCTAAAATCGACACAGAGCCTAGCAGCGGCTTCAAGCACCTTAGCAGGCACGCTCTGTTTGTCAGTGGAGATGATGACATGCGTAGATGCTCTATCTTTTAGATGAAGCCACACATCACGAGCTTTTGAGCTTTTTAGTAGTGCGATATTGCCCCGCTCATTTTTGCCAAGACTCACCTTATAGCCCTCTATAAAAAAGCTCTCTATATTGTCATCTTGTCTCTTGCTTTTTTGCTGTTTAGTCTTAGCAGAGAGTAGCGAGAGCTTTGCTAGATCTGCATCTTTTACACTATGCTTGAAGTGCTCAAGATGTGTTATCTTCTCCTCTAGGTTTTTTCGCTCCAGATGCAAGTTTGACGCCTTTTGCTTCGCTCTTTTGCTTCTAGCATAGAAGTACTCAAGTAGACTAGAAGCCCTAACAAACTCCCGCTCTAGATCTACAAAAACACTAGATCCATCATAATCTTTTAGCTCAAGACTCTTAGCATATGGCACAAAACTCGTCATCTGTGACAAAAAAAGCTCTCCATAGTGTGCATAGAGCTTCGCCTCACTTAGTAGATCTGCCTCACTTTGAAGCTTAGCAAGTGTGGCGTAGAGAGCCTCTTGCTTCTTTTGCAAGTAGTTTAGCCTAGCTTGCCTTTGCGACTTAAGACTATCTTGTTGCATCTGCTCATAGACGCCATAAAGATGGCTCTTCACATCATCAAGCGGATACTCTTTTGGCTCAAATGTAGGAGGTGGCAGATCTACCAAGATAGAGCCAACTCGCACCTCTCGCCATGACGCAAACGCATCTATGTGACGCAGAGCCTCAAGCACCACAAGATCTTCATCTAGCACGATAGCGTTGGTGTGGCGACCCGTAAACTCTAGCTGTAAGATGGTTCGCTCAAGCTTATATGAGCTTTTTTGTGCGGTGTGTATGCGAAGCACTTTATCGCCTCCTACAAGCTCCCACTTCTCTATGACTGCACCCGCAAACCGCTTAGCTAGTACTACATCAAATGGGGCATTGTAGAGTTTGGTGCGAGGCACTTCTCTTGCTTTGTAGATCTTTGAGTTGCTGCGAGTAAGATCAAAGTAGATCTCCTCATTTTTCTCAAAAGAGATCTTTATAAGGCTATCTGCTACGCGGTAGATAGTAAAGATCTTGCCAAAGTTTTCAAGGTAGGCGATGATCTGTTTTAGGTGTGAGAGTTTCATAAAGATTATTGTAGTATAATTTCGCTAAAAAAGGCTCACAATATGCGACCTACACGACTGCCTAGGGGTTTTGGTAAAAACTACTTCACCCTTAGTGCCATAACTGCAACGGTCTCTAACCTAAAGCTAAACAAGCAAAAAGCACACATAGAGAACTCATTTGTAGATCTAAGCTTTGATGACAGTGAAGATGCCCCACCCACCGAAGATGAGCTACTTTTAGATCTAACGGATCCTAAACCTCACCAGTGCAACTGCTACTTCTCAAGACATACCAAAAAAGCACTTCTACTGCACTTTAAAGCACAACTTCAAAGATACTACTTCAAACAACTCAACAACACTTCACCACCTATTAATTACGCCAACGAAGCAAAGCTCCGCTTGGCTACGCTAACGCTGAGTTCCACTCGGCGTGGTGCCCTCGCGACCTTGTCGCTCCGACGCTAAAGCGTCGGTTTATGCAAAACAGTATTTTATTTAGGAATTAAACATGAAAAAAACCCTACTATCGACACTTCCACCACTCCTAGTTGCTTCACTTCTAAGTGGAGCTGAAGTAAGCCTACAACCGCTTGCTATCCTCAGTTCATCTATAAGCGAAGATGAGCTAAGAAGCACAAAAGCAGTAGAGATATTTACCAAAGATGACATAGCCTCATCAAAAGCAATGGACTTATACGAGTTTTTGACCTCTCAAAGCTCACTAATGGCACTACCAAGCTACGGTAACACGCAGACTCAAAAGCTAGATCTAAGGGGCTTTGGCATGGGCGATGGGTACCAAAACATAGTCATCACGCTAAATGGCAGACGCCTAAACAACATCGATATGACCCCGCAACTACTCTCAAACATACCGCTACAAAGCATCAAACGCGTAGAGGTTCTAAAGTCTAGCGGAGTAGTAGAGCATGGCGATGGGGCAAACGCGGGAGTGCTTAACATCATCACAGATGATGCTTTGGGCTTTGAGCTTAGCCTGCAAGGCGGAAGCTACACTCATAGAGGTGCTAGCGTTTTTGCAAGCACAAAGCTAGAAGATCTTAGCGTTGCACTAAGTGGGAGTATGAACGCAGATGCGGGAGTAAGAACCATAAGAGCAGATGGCATCAAAGACAAAAACCGCCAAGAGAGCATAAGCCTAGATCTTGCCTACGACATAACTAAAGATGTAGCTCTTCGTGCAGGTGTGTTTAGCACAGATGGCGACTTGTACTACGGCGGGTCGATGCTTCAAAGCGAGTTTGACAAAGATCCAAAGATGCAAGGAAGCTCAAAGTATGGCGGAGCAAGCGTAGCAAATAGACAGATCTACAAAACAGATGGATTTACGCTAGGCAGCACCGCTTATCTCGGCGATGCGACCCGCCTCATGCTAGATGCAAGCTATGAAGATAAACGCCTAGAGTATGAGAGTGTGCCTTATAGCTCACAAACCAACTACGACTACTACACCCTTAGAGGCTCGCTTCTACACGCCATAGGTGAGCTTGAGCTACTTGTGGGAGCTGAGCTTTTTGATGGCAAAAGAGAGCAAAAACCCACTACATTTAGCATAGCAAATAGTACTAAAAAGCAAAACTACGCACTATTTGCAAAGGCACTATATAGCCTTGATGCTCACACACTAAGCGTGGGAGCTAGAAGTGAGAGGGTAAAGTATAGCTACGATGATGCGACGCAGAGTCTCAAAAAAGATAAAAGCTTAGAGGGTTATGAGCTGGGGTACAACTACGCACTTAGTGCTACAAGCTCGCTTTTTGCCTCTTACGCCTGCTCATATCAAGCACCAGATATTGATCGCTTTTTCAACAAGGATTGGCTCGGAGCTGTTAGCTTTAATGGCTTTATAGATCCATCAAAAGCTAGAAGCTATAACGCGGGCTATAACGCACTAACTAACACTAACAAGTTTAAGTTAGCCCTCTTCTACACCGATGTGAGGGACGAAATCTACTACGATGAGCTAAGTTTTACTAACACAAATATAACGCGTTCACACAAGTGGGGTGTAGATCTGTATGATAAATTGATCATAAATGATGAGCTATCGTTTATGCTAAACTACAACTACACTATTGCTAAGATAAAAGGTGGCAACTACTTGCCAAATGTAGCAAAACACACCATAAAAGGTGGCATAAACTACGAGATACTAAAGGGTCTGCAAGCGGGGCTTCACCACACACATAGAAGCAAAGCTTACGCACAAGATGACTTTACAAACAGCTTTATTCAAAGACAAAAAGCCTACAACTCGACAGACTTTTTGCTTAGCTACACCAAAAACCGCTATGAGATCTTTGCTAAGTTTAACAACATATTTGCTAGCAAAAACGCGATCTGGGTGAGTGATGATGCCATCTACCCCATCAACTACACCACAAAAGCGTACTTTGGTGTAAAGATGGGGATCTAGTTGAAGCTAGTTGCAAGAAGCTACATTCGCTACAAACTCTTTAACTCGCTCTTTTTGGGGCTTAGTATAGGGAGTATTTTTGTTATCTACACCCCGCTAGATCCTAGCATATATAGCCTTGGCGGGATCTTGCTAGCGTTAGCTATGATGGGGGTGGCGAAGCTCTACTATAAGATCTTAAATATCGCTATATTTTATAAGATCCTACTTACCATAGAGCTAGTCACACTCGCTGTTGTGGCTCTATTTTTGCTTCTTGAGTATAGCTACACCACTGCCCTACTCATCTACTTGGGGTATCAGATCACATTTGTTTTTGGCTCGTACTTACCGCGGGCGGAGACGCTCTTTTTGCCTAAGCGGTCTTTGCTTAGTCTCATCGATGTGGCGACGCAAAAGGGCTACTTAGCGGGCATGGCGATCGCTTTTATGTTCTACAAAATGCAGGAGTATCTACTAGACATAGGTGAGAAAGCTGTGCAAGTTTATAACATACACTTTCTACTCATAGCGTTGCAGTTTGCTATAATATGGTTACTAATAAGATCATTTAAAGAGCAAAAATGAACACGCCACTCACCAAAGATGCCCCGCTAGAAGTAACCATCAAACGCATAGAAGATCTACTTCAAAGTCGCGGTATCGACTATACACTAAGTGAGGTCAAAAACCCTCTGCCAAACTGCTTTAGCGTAAACATCGCCTACACTCACGCCCCCGCACACATCTTTGCAAATGGCAAAGGCACATCAAAAAATGCTGCTCTAGCAAGTGCTTTGGCGGAGTTTGTGGAGAGGCTAGAGAGCAAAAACCTCTTTGGCGACTACTACACTGCTGATGCGAAACACTTTGGTGATGAGGTGGCGTTTGAGGCGGGCGGGGAGTACTTGAGTGATGATCTATTTGCCATATATGATCCAGATGATCTTCTTAGCTATGATGATCTGGTTGATTTTAACTCCTCAAGCAAGAAGATAGTCTGCGTGCCGTACTATAAACTAGATGAGAAACTAGCGTGCGAACACGACACAAAAGAGTACTACTTTCCTATAAATATACTCCAAAATCTCTACGCAAGCAACGGCCTTGCAAGTGGCAACACGCCAGATGAAGCAAGGTCGCAAGCACTCGGCGAGATATTTGAACGCTTCGTAAAGTTTGAGGTGATCAAAAACTCCTACGCACTGCCCATCATAGAAGATCTAAGCGAGTTTACAAGGCTAGAGTATGACATAAAAAAGCTCCGCTCCTCTGGCGTCATCGTAAATGCTCACGACGCTTCACTTGGTGGCAAATACCCTGTTTGTGCTATCTCACTGCTAGATCCGCACTCCTGCTCGCTATTTTTGAGCTTTGGATCATCTTCAAGGGTGGAGGTGGCACTGCAAAGATGCCTCACAGAGCTACTGCAAGGGCGAGAAAGCTTAGATCTTACAGGCTTTAGCACGCCTACACTTGATGATGATCTGCTAAGCTCACACCACAACCTAGAGTCGCACTTCATAGACTCAAATGGCGTCGCTCCGCTTGCGTTTTTGAGTTCATCTAAGAGCTTTGATCTAACTCTTTGGGAGTATAGTGGAGCTAGCAGTAGCAAAGATCTAGCCTTTATGATCTCAAAACTTGATGGCAAAGAGGCGTACATAAGGGAGATGAACCATCTTGGATTTTATGTTTGTAGCATAGTTGTGCCAAACTTTAGCGAGATCTACCCGCTTGATGATCTACTGCATCACAACAAAAACCGAGGCAAGAGAGTTAGAGAGCTACTTTTTGATCTAAGTGAGTGTGACTATGACTACTTTTTAGATGAGCTTGGAGCCTTTAGCGATGCTAGCGATGTGGGCAAGATAGTGGGCGTCATCTTTGCTAGGAGCTTTAGCGTGGCGGATCTAAAGGCTCAGCTACTCCTACTCTCTGGCGAGCTTGAGGAGGCAAGGTGGCTACTAGAGGAGTCCTCTCTCGCGGTTGCTAAACCACTAAAAGAGCTACTCATCGCTAAACTAGCTAGGCGAGATGTGAGTGATCTTGAAGATGCGTTTGTGGCACTCTTTGGCGAGGAGCTTTTCGCACAAGCAAAGAGCATACTAGAGGCAAAAGAGATGCTCTTTAGCCTAGATCTTGATCCTCTCTACTTTAGCATACTAGATCTGCACAGCAGGCTTGCATGAGCTACGAAGAGTGGGCAAGTGAGTTTGCCAAAAAGCACAAAAAGATAGTAGATAAACTGCTTGCAAAGGGCTACTCAAAAGATGAGATCATCGACTACTTTAGCTATGAAAACATGGCAAAAAATGAGGTCGATTTTTGTCCGCTATACAAAGAGGGCAAAAAGTGCCACGATATGAAAGATCTCAACTGCTACCTCTGCGGATGCCCAAACTTCCGCTATAACGATGATGGGATCGGCGAGTATGGATCTTATAAGATCCTAAGCAAGTGCGAGGTAAACAACGGCAGAAGTATAGGCAGAAGCGGGGCTATCCATCAAGACTGCTCAAAATGCACAGTGCCACATCACAAAGCCTATGTGAGCAAACACTTTAGCTATGAGTGGCAAGAGGTTATGAGCAAATGCGAGGTAGAAAAGAGCTAATATCTAAAAAAAGGATATTCATTTTTTTAGATAGATTGACATATCTAAAAAAAGGATATATAATCACCTCAAACTAAACAGTAGGAGCTTAATATGTTCAAATCAGGCATGCCAGTCTATGGAGATGAGTTCATAGATAGAAAAAAGCATATAGTTAAGTTCAAAACCTATATAGACAACAACCAACATATCATGATCAAAGCTCCTAGAAGGTATGGCAAAACATCTCTCATTGTGCATCTATTTGAGCTAAACAACTACAACAAGATCTACATAGATGTCAAAAGAGCAGCGTCCTTGCAGATGCTCTCAGAGCAGATCATAAATGAGATCTACAAATACGCTGGCGTAGAAAATATCATATCAAAAGCAAAAGAGTCTATCGTTTTACTATTTAAAAGTCTCAGAGCCTCACTTAGTATCGACATAAGTATTGCAGAGCTAACCATCGAGACTTTGGAGAAAAACGAGAAAAAAGTCATAGATGAGAGTGAGCTGTTTTTGTATGCTATGGATCTGGTGGATCAGATCTCAAAAAAGAAAAAGCTAGATCTCAAGTTTGCGTTTGATGAGTTTCAAGATATACTCCTAATCGCCGACGAGAAGATACTAGATAAACTAAGAAGCGTACTGCAACACCACCAAAACACTACATATATATTTTTAGGAAGCATAGAGAGCATAATGAATAGAATCTTCTCTAGTAAATCATCACCGTTTTTTCATTTTGCAAGATCGATCGAGCTAGATGGGCTAGATAGTGGCGAGGTAAAGGAGTTTTGCGAAGAGTTTTTTAACAAAGAGGGGATCTCTTATGATGGGTTTTTGTTTAAAACCATAGACTACCTTGCAGGTCACCCCTACTACACTATGAAAACCTTGCAAAGCATCTACTACGGATCTTTGGAGAAAAATAGAGCCAATATAGAAAAACAAGACTGTATAGATGCACTCACTACTGCGTTTTTTGAGACAAAATCATACCTAGATGAGGTGATAGAGAAGATCAAACAAAAGAAGTACCACCATAGTGTCATCTGGCATCTAGCAAATGGCTCAAAAGATGAGGGTATCGATAGTTCAACTCTATATAAAACCTACAAATCCCTAGAGGATATGGGCTATATCAAAAGGCTAGATAGAGGTGAGTATCAGATCACCGATATATTTTTAAAGATACTTTTACAGCAAAAAAGTGACCAAAAACTGATAGAAAAAGAGATAGAGTTTGTGGATCTGTAAGCCTTTTTGTATAAAGTAGTTTACATTTACGCTAGAGATCTCTATTTTGTAAACTAATCTATACAAAACTACTAGATCTACTCCTCGCACTCTCTAGCAAGTGCCACTATCTCATCAGTGCCTGCAAAGATCTCTAAGATGGGAACTTCTAAGATCTGAGCGATCTTAAAGATATGCTCAAGATTAAATCGCTTGCCATACTTATGAAGCTCCGCTTTTGCTATGTGCCCCACAGAGTCGTACCCCATGGCGTTTGCTAGCTGTAACTGACTAAGACCATTTTTAAGCCTGATCTCTTTTACATTTTTTCCGATCTGCTTATAAAATAGCTCTAAATGTTTCTCTTGGTTACACTTTTGCAGAGATGATAAATGACTGCTAGACGAATACAACTAAGCTCCTATTATATCTTTTGTAGCAGATATCTTCCTATCTGCATACAAGACTACATCTTTTATAACAAGTTTTTGCACAGCTGATATAAAGGTATTCATAATTTCAAAATCTGGTTTATTATTTTTCATAGGTATTTCTATTATTTGATTTTCAATAATATTTACACTAAAACTTGAACTTCCCCAAGCAAAAGAACTAAAAGATTTATACATAGATGATATAAAAAATAAAGCATTTAATTTATTAAATTCATCATTTTTTGATTTTACAATTTTTATTTTATCGCCAGTAAAATATGGCTTTTCTTGATAAAACATTGTTGCTGTATCTTGTCCAAAAGATATAGTATTTCCATCATTTAGAAATTGTTCATCTTCATTGATATATCCACGAATACCATTATTCAAGCTAGTTCTTACAACATAAGGATTACCAATTTCTAAAATTTCTACTTTATTTGCATCAAACCTTTTTTTATAAGAATTTATATTAAATAGCTCTCCAATCTTAAACTCTTTTAATACAATTTTATTGGCTTTAAAAGATTCTAGAACTACTTTTTCTTCATCATTCAAGGTATAGTCCCTTAAACCTGTTGCCATCAGATAAGCTTCTAGCTCCGCTAGACGCTCTGCTTCTAGCTCCGTGATAAATTTTTCGATAAATGAAAAATTTATCTTCCCGTTTAATACGGGAAGTTTAATCTCTGTATTATTCATCGCTTCACGGTTAAATTTATTTCCATAGTCATATTTATTTAAAGTTGATACTCTACAAGCTGATATTATAACACTTGCAATTTTTTTATTAAATGGTTCAAATTTTGGTACTAAGTGCTGAATATGAGAATATCCTATAAAATCTTTTTCTTGATAATACATAGTTTCTGCACCTAAAGTAGTATCTGAACAAGTTAAAGAATCTCCTTTGTTATTTGCTTTTAAATCTGAAAATCCCATTACACCATTGTTTACTGAAGAGTTAGAAATCAAAGGAACATCTCCATCTAAAGATATTATCTCTTCATTTTTTAGCTTATAATATTTTGTAGGATTTATTTCAAACAAATCGCCAAGCCTAAACTCTCCCCACTCAACACTATCTAGCTTTTGGCTGAGTGAGGTTTCTACTTTCCCAGACTATTATCTCTTGCACTCTGCTTTAAAATATTACTCACTTCCCACGATAGATATTCGCTTACTGTTTTTTTAAAATCCTCTAGCGTTGGCTTGGTATCTATAACTTTGTGCTGGTCAAAATTCCAATCAGCTCCACTTTGAGTTATAAAATCTTCTACATAGATCTCGCTTAGATCCCAGCTTGCCTCCACCTTTGCACTGCGACCAGCTTTGTAGATCTTTACTATATCTTGGTACCTCTTTGTGGGTTCATTTATCTCTTGTAAGGCTCTACTTGTTCTTTTATAGCCATCATCTCTAAAATCTATAAACTTTACGGTTTGGTCAAAATCGTGTGGCTTATGTGCCTCAAAGATATATATACTTGTTTGCACCCCTGCCATTGGTTGAAATAGATCTACTGGCATTTTTATACTTGCTTTTAGTGTATGACTTTTTAGGATCTTTTTATTTGTACTTATAGCTTTTCCACTTCCTGCACTATCTTGAATGATAATAGCACCCACTCCGCCTACTTGCATCTTATCTAGTCCAAAAGCTATAAAAGGCATACCATTTTCTCTAAAACTAAATGGTGGGTTAAGCAGTAGCTTATTTGCTTTAAAATCTGTATAGAGTTTTTCTGGAGTATCAAAGGTGTTGCCCTTGTAGATATTTGAGCTTCCATCGCCTCGTAGTATCATATTGGTAGCTGCTAGAGTAAACATCTCAGCATTTAGCTCAACTCCTAAAAGTTGTTCTCTTTTAAGCTTGTCTATCTTACTACTCGCTTCTGTTGTCTTTTTGCCATAGCTATTTTCCACATCTTGCACCATAAGCTCCATAGATGAGATCAAAAATCCAGCTGAGCCAGTAGCTAGATCCATAACTTTACTATCTTGGTTTACATCTAAGATGGTAGCCATCATTTTAGTAACATATGGTGGTGTCAAGACTATGCCTATCTCTTTACCATCTCCTAGTGCATACTTTAAGAACTCAGAGTACATCTCCCCCATAATATCAAGATGCCCTGCCATAGCATCGATCGATAAATATATATTGTTATAGATAAATGTGAATATCTGCTTATTTGTACTTGATTTTTCACTTAATAGTTTCGCTACTTCTCTATCTAGATCTGTTAGCTCATCTCTTTGGGCGTCTTTTGAGATCTCAGAAAAACTAGCTAGCATAAGATTTTGCTTGTCACTTGGGATATCTCTAAAGGTTAAAAACTCTCTGATCTGGTTAATGATCTGAACACCATCTCTTCTAGTGTCTGTCTGGATTCCCCTTAGGTCTTCAGGAGTTAGCCCATCTTGGACTTTGTCTCCATTACTATCTACGATATTTTGCATTGACAGAAGCATACCTGAGACATAGAGTACTCTTTGAGGTGCTGTGATATTGTGGTTGTGCATAAGCTTGTTTAAACTTTTTGCATATCTTTGAAGTGCAAATTGTGAGTTTATAAGTATCTCATGCTTCTCATCTTCTGTCAAAATAGCATCTTTATAAAACTCATTAAATGTCTCTTGATTTTCTAAAAAATCTAGTGTTGTGATATTTTCTAGTAGCTTATAAGAGCTATCGCTAGAACCATACACATAATAGATCTTCATCTCAACTGTATCATCACTATCACCTGCTATACCAATAGCTATTGCTTCGTGGTATTTTCCAGAAGCAACAATTCCAGTAGCATAATATAAAGCACCATTTACAGCATAGTCACTAATAGATCTTTCATCAAACTTTATAGTATCTTTTGCTTCATTTATTAGTTTTTTAATACCCAGTTTGTTTTCTATAATCACTGGAGCTTGTTTGTATTTTGTTAGACTAAAATCGGGCTTACCAAAGTTTGTTTTATTTTCTGTCTTTGCCCTACCCTTTAGTGCCTCTTTTAGATATTCAGGTATCGCACTTTCGGTATAAAAATCTCTTTGATTTTTTAGTCCTAATTTCTCAAACTGTGCTTTTACCCAGTCATTGACATGATCTTCAAGTGTATATTTCTGTGCAAATAATGAAGCCAATATATTTCCTTTATGTAGCAAAATAAGCACAATTTTATCATACTACCTCTAATAAGTAGTTTTGCATAAACCTAGAAACCCAATATGTTTAAAATATCTACTCCACCAAGCAATAAACACACCCCAACCCCTCGCTTTTATGACAATATTAGCCAAACATCAAACGAAAATAGATAAAATAGGGCAAAAATAAGGAGTGCTAATGGGGCATAGGTGGAGTTTTGTTCGTCGTGGAGAGAGTGATCAGGTAGATCTAAGAAGCGGTGCAGACATCGCAAACCTAAAAGATCTGGATCAAAAGTTGTGGATGAGCCTTGCTTGTCCCATCGATGCCCTTGTGTTTGATCAGCGTACACTTGAGCTGCTTCGAGATGGCAATGAGAGTCGCATAAGGGTTAAAGATGTCCTAAATGCGGTGGAGTTTTTACAAAGCATCTTGAGTGAGCTTGATCTGCTAACCACAAGTGGCGAGAGTGTAGATCTAAGCCTCATTCGCACCGATACACCGCAGGGCGAGAGTGTGTTAAGAGTAGCTAAAGATATACTCACAAAGCTTGGTAAGGGTGGTGGAGAGAGTATCACGCTAACTGATGCCAATAGCGTCATTGAGAGCTTTATGCAAGAGCGGTACAACGGCGATGGGATCTTAACCCTAGAGAGTATGGCGGAGTCGCTAAAGGGCGTGGCGGGAGTTGTCGCACAAAATAGCGAGTGCGTCAAGGACTTTTTGGGCAAAGATGGCATCAACGAGGAGAGCATAGAGGCGTTTTATGAGAAGCTTCAAACCTTCAAAGAGCTAGCTGAAAAATGTAGCAGTGAAGCTGACAAACGCATAGATGCCCCACTTATAGAGAACTTTTTAAACATCAGATCTAAGCTTGATGAGTGGTTTTTAAAGAGTGCCATCACCTCATACGACACCAACGCTCTCGCCTCGTTAAACCCAGACCTTGAGGTGTACAAAAACATCTCCGCAGAGGATCTAAAAGGCTTGCCAATCGTTACTTTTGGTAACAGTGATAGACTTGATACCAAAGCAGTAGCCAACCCTATTTATAGAGCCGACTTTGAGGCGTTTATGGGTAGTGAAGTGGTGGTGGAGTTTTTGGAAGATGCACATCTTACTAAGAGTCGCTACGATAAACTAAGAGCCAAAATGGACTCTGCTGTGGATCTACAAAATGCCCTTGCAGAGGCAAGGCTAGCGGGTGTAGAGTATGAAGATATAGAGACTCTTGCATCACAAAAAGAGGCTCTACTAGGTGAAATAGCTAAAGATCTACAACAAGAGCAGATCAACGCTGGCTTAGTAGATGTCGAAAAACTGCTACGATTTAGGGCTTACTTTTTTACATTTCTAAACAACTTCGTAGTCTTTAGAGAGTTTTACGATGTCGAAAAAAAGGCGATCTTTCAGGCGGGCAGACTCTACATAGATGGCAAAAACTGCGACTTGTGCTTAGAGGTAAAAGATGTCGATGCTCACGCTAGCATGGCGGGTGGCTCACACACATACATACTCTACTGTGCCCTGAGAAAAAGGGAGAGTGGTGAGAGCAAAAACATAGCAGCGTGTGTGACAAGTGGCGATGCAACTGGGTTTATGGTGGGTCGAAATGGGCTATTTTATGACCGCGACGGAGGCGACTGGGACGCGACTATCATCAAGATAGTTGAAGCTCCTATCAGCATCGCTGAGGCGTTTTGGACACCATACAAAAAGGTATCTTCACTCATCGCATCGCAGATCGAGAAGTTTGCCAAAGAGAAAGAGGATCAAGCTATCGCTACTGCTAGCCAAAAAGCTCTAAATGCCAAAGAGGCAACTCCGTTTGACACAGGCAAGTTTGCGGGTATGCTAGCAGCGATCGGACTAGGACTTGGGGCACTTGCAACCGCACTATCATCAATGGTGAGTGGGATCATAGCACTACCATTTTGGCAGATCCCACTACTCTTTATCGCCCTTGTGCTCATCATCTCGCTACCATCTATGTTCTTGGCGTGGCTAAGCCTAAGAAAGCGAAATATCGCCCCTCTACTAGATGCAAACGGTTGGGCGATCAACGCTAGCTCAAAGGTAAACATCACTTTTGGTGAGCTTCTCACGCACTTAGCACAGCTCCCAAAAGGCTCAAAAAGATCTCTAAAAGATCCATACGCACCCAAAAAGACACCACTAAAGTATAAGCTAGGCGTGCTAATATTGGCAGTTGCATTTATAGCTGGTATCTGGCTATCTATATAAGGAGTTTTTATGCAAAATATAACTATCTACCACAATCCAAAGTGCTCAAAAAGCAGAGAAGCCCTCGCCTACATCGAAGATACGGGAGCTAAGTTTGAGACCATCAAGTATCTTGACGCAGATCTAAGCACTAGCGACATAAGAGATCTACTAAACAAGCTTGGCATAAGCCCAAGAGAGCTTATGCGAACAAAAGAGGAGATCTACAAAGAGCTAGATCTTGCAAGTGTGAGCGATGAGGAGACACTCATCGAGGCGATGGCTAAACACCCCAAACTTATAGAGCGACCCATTATCATAAAAGGGGAGCGTGCCATTATCGGCAGACCGCCATCACTTGTGGTGGAGTTTATCGCCTAAAGTTACGCTGGTACTTTTTCTTGTAGCAACTTGAGCAGATCCCATACTCTGACTCTTTTGGCAAGATCTTCTCACACAGTTTGCAACGAGATGAGAGGCTATCGCGAGCCAAAGTTACCTCTATGTAGGCGTTTATCACCGCTCTAGCCTCGCTAGCTCTTAGTGCATCTACAAAGACACTCTCAAAGCGATAGCTTAGCCACAAATAGAGTGAGATCTCTTTTGTCATATCTTCAGCAAGCAGTAGCTCGCTTGAGGTGGCGGCAAAACTCCCCTTGAGGCGTGGTTGATGGTAGTGTACAACTCTGCCCTCCTGCATAGCAAGTAAGTAGGACTCAAACACCTCAAGCACATAGGGTGAGCCTAGACTTAGCGGGGCACAGCTTAGATGGTACTTCGAGACGATATCAAGCTCATACTCATCAACTAGCCTTGCGACTTCAAGCATATCTTCGATGTTGGTCGCCTCAAAAGGTCCACTAAAGACCATATGTTCATCAAAAAAACTTAGCACATTGTAGAGCGATCTCTCTTGCAGTATGCTTGAGATTAGCTCTATGTGATCTAAGTTTGCCATCACTCTTATAGGCAGGCTTAGATCCTTTGGTTTTTTAGTAAAACTCCTGCCAATGCTCCTAAGTGCCCTCTCATCGACCGCCCCCACTTCGCCACTCTCCTTGATGCCATAACGCCCTGCTCTGCCTGCTATCTGCTGAACCTCGCTTGGTGTAAGCTCGCGACGCCTCTTGCCATCAAACTTGCTTGAGTCATAAAAGAGTAGCGTCTTTATGGGCAAGTTCATTCCCATCGCGATGGCATCAGTTGCTACCAAAACCTGCGTAGATCCATCTCTAAAACGCCTCGCCTCACTTCGCCTCACCTCTGGCGAGAGGTTGCCATATAGCACACTCACCGCGTAATGCGAAGAGAGTTTACCCTTTAGGTAGAGCACATCTTTACGAGAAAACGCTACCACCGCAGTAGCTGGAGTGATGCGATCAAGCGGGGTTGCTCTATCCATAAGCACAAGAGGACTCTTTCTCTCAAACTCCACCACTTCAAGCTCCTCGCCTAAGTAGAGGGCAAGCTCTTCTATGAGCGGTCGCACATTTGGCGAGCCTGTCATGATCACCTCTTTTGCCGCTACGCCGATGATCGCATTTGCCCACGCCCATCCGCGATCAGCATCATCTATCATCTGCACCTCATCGATGACACACAGATCCACCTCAACATCGAAGTTTAGCATCTCGATGGTGGAGCTTATGTGCGAAGCCTCATCACTCCCTAGACGCTCTTCACCCGTCACAAGAGCCGTCTCAAGCCCAAGCGAGCTAAGTTTCTCATACCCCTCAAGTGCCAAAAGGCGAAGAGGTGCAAGGTAGTAGCCCGTATCCGCCTCGCTTAGCCTTCTATGTGCCTCATGCGTTTTTCCGCTATTGGTTGGCCCGATGTGTAGAGTGAGCTTTCGCCTCATAGATCTAGCCTCGCTAAAGATCTCCTTGAAGTCTCTAATCGTCCTAGCTAGAAGCTCATAGCGTTGCTTTTTGGCGACCTCCTCTTGTACATAGTAGCTGAAGCGTCTTAGGATTTTCAAGCGAGTTTTTGAAGCGATGTGAAGCGATGGAGTTATGAGATCAAGTGAGCTTTCATAGAGTCTTTTGTATAGCTCCTCCCTGCTTAGGCGAAGCACTTTTGCCACCTCACCACACTCACTTGCTATACTATCCAACTGCTCATAAAAGCTCGCAAGCTCCTCACTTTTGATGCCCTCTAGATCTATGCTTAGATCTTTAGAGTAGTAGATACCACTCAAGATCTCATCAAGCGAAATGCTAAACTCTATACTATATAATATAGCTTCATCGTAGTGTGGCAAACTTACCCGAAGTGGCACACTTAGTAGCACCTCACCATCATAAAGCCTCTCTAGGCGAAAGCCAAACACCTTTTTTAGCACTCTGCGAAGTGTAGAGTCATTTAGAAGTGGTAGATCTATACGCTCATGCTCCTGCTTAAAGGCTATAAGGATCTCATCACGGCTTAAGTGTGGGTGCGGATCGGCGATGGAGTGTGCAAGGTTTTGAAGCTTTATGGTAGCCTTTAGGGTAGCAGTATCTTTTTGCTTTATAAGCTCTGCTATGGCAACATCTTCGCTAGCATCTCTTAGATCTGCATACTGGGCGTCGATGCTAAGCTCATAGATCTTTGAAAAACTCTCGCCAAATAGCTCTAAGGGCAGAGTAGCGTTGAAGTAAAGCGTGTATCCATCATCAAACCTACCGCCAGCACCCTGCTCGATCCGCTCAAGCTTTTGCTCAAATCGTATGCGATCTAGCCTTGAGAGTATGCGTTCACGCGTGATCTTGCTACCTTTTGATGCCAAAAAATGGGCACGAAGTAGCTGCTGCTCCTCGCTACTTAGATCAAGCTCATCAAAGAGTATCTCAAGCCTAGTGAGCTTATCTTTAGCAGATCCATCGCTCTCACCTCGCTTATAGATCTTGCCATCATTTACAAAAAACGCAACTATATCGCCTCTTAGATCACTATCGTTTTGACTCCAGAGCATTCTTATGCTTCTAAGAAGCGTGTTTTTCTCATGCTCTATGTCATAGATCCCAAGCGAGCTAAATAGCTCTATGAGCGTAAGAGTTGAGACCCTCTGCACACCTACATCAAACGCATCGCCATCAAAGTAGCTCTTTATGCGTTGGTTTAGTTTTATACTTTTTTTGCCTTTTTTTCCCATTGCGACATTGTAGCTAAAGTAGCTAGAGTAATTCTAAACTAAACCTTAAGCATCACTACTAATCACAAGTCGTTATGGTTACTAAAAGTTAAATCGGATAAAATTTCTCTGATTTAAAAGTTGAGAGTTTATCTCAAGGCTTTTAAAAATTTTAGAGGGTAATGCCTTCTTACCAAAAGGATACACGATGAAAACATTCGTACTACTTACAGCTTTAACTTTAGGTGCACTTTTTGCAAACGATGTTGTTACATACGACACACACAACAACAACCAACAAGAAAACATCAAAGTTAATCACCCAAATCAAGATCTTTACTAAGATCTAGGTTTTTCTCTCCTTCTTGACTCCCGTCTTTTTTGGGCGGGAGTTTATCTTATTACGCTAAAATCCCGCTATGAAATTCGCTAAAAAGCTCAACCTACTATTTTCATTTATATTTGCGTTATCTGCTAGTTTCGCATCGATCCATGAAGTAGAACACATCAAGCATCACGACACTTCAAGCTGTATGGTGTGCGTCATCAAGCACAACATTGGCGGAAGTGTAGAGATTAAACAGGTTCAAAATAGCCTAGAGTTTAACGCATATAGCGACTTTTTAACCCCCAAAAAACTATACACAAACCACAAACCACAAACCACTTCAAGTAGAGATCCGCCACTCTTTTCATAACTTCTAAAAACTAAACCATTACAAATCAACACTATTTTAGTGACAAAAAAAGAGAGAAATTATGAAAAAAACAGCACTACTATGTGCAGCTGCCGTAGTTGCATCTGCAAATGAAAAATTTATACCAGATATATCGCTCATCATGGACGCTAGCTATGTTAGCAGGAGCGTAAGCGATGATACCGCAAGCCACCTCGAAGTACCATCAGTTGCCCACGGACTTTTAGGCAAACATGATCATGGTGGACACTCACACGCCGCCTATAACGCAGAAAATGGCTTCAACCTCAACTACGCCGAGCTTCGCGTCTCAAGTAACGCCGATCCTATCTTCACACTAGACGCGGTTTTTCACTTTAGTGAGCATGATAGCGAGATCGAGGAGCTATACTTCACCTCAAACATACTAGGCGATGGTATCAAGCTAAAAGGCGGTAAGTTTCTATCAAACTTTGGCTACCTAAACGAACAGCACCACCACTACTGGCACTTTGCGGATATGCCACTCGTTTATGAGGCGTTTTTGGGCAACCACGCCATCAACGAAAAGGGGCTTCAACTCCAATACACCTTTGATCTGCCCTACTACCTTATGGTGGGTTATGAGCTTTTGCAGGGCGAAAACGAGGGAAGCTTCGGGTATGAGAGCCTAAGTGTTGCGGGCAATAAGTATGCCAAAAGCAAAAAAGCTCCCGCAATGCAAGTAGGCTATATAAAAGGCTCTTATGATCTTGATGAGACTACCATTTTTGGCGGGCTTAGCTTTGCAAGCGGTTCATCAAGGCAAGATCATAGCGATGATGAAGATCCGCACGCATTTAGCGGAAACACAAAGCTTTATGGGGCAGATCTAGTAGTGCTTCATCAGATAGACTCCTACTCCAACATCAAGTGGCAGAGTGAGCTTTTATACCGTGATCTTAAGGGCAAGCAGTTTGCATTTGATGATGATCTGCTTCTAAAAGGCTCAGCAAAACTATCCAAAAAGCAGGCGGGAGTCTATTCGCAGATCATCTACAAGCATGACAACAACTATGCAGGTGGGATCAGGTATGAGAGCATCTTTAAAAATAGCGTCACCAAAAATGCAGAGAAGTTAGCAAAACCAGAAGATCTAGATCGTTATAGCGTGATGTTGGAGTACAACTTTAGCGAGTTTGCGAGACTTCGTGCACAGTTCAACCACGATAGAAGCCTCTTTGATGAAGATAAGAGACGAAGTGTAAACTCATTTATACTTCAAGCAAACATAACCATCGGTGCACATGGTGCACACTCATTTTAGGAGTAAGTTATGAAAAAACTACTACTTTTGCTACTTGCCCCGTTTGTGCTTTTTGCTAAACCCACCATCGCCGTTAGCTACCCATACATAGAGGCACTAGTTAAGAGCGTTGCGGGAGATAGCGTAGAGGTTGCCACTCTTGCAAAAGGTGAGTGGGATCCGCACTTTGTGACACCAAAACCCTCGCTTATAACAACGCTTCGAAAGTGTGATGCACTTATCATAAATGGTGCAGAGCTTGAGATCGGCTTCTTGCCACCGCTACTTAACCGCTCAGCTAACAAAAAGCTAAACTCATCTACACTAGATCTATCTACAAAAGTAGATCTCATAGATAAGCCAGAGCTACTAGATCGCATAGTTGGCGATGTGCACAAAGATGGTAACCCGCACTTCCATCTCGATCCGCACAACATACCCATCTTGGCTAAAGCAGTGATGGAGTTTTTAAGTAAGCTTGATCCGCAAAATAGTGCTACCTATGAGCGAAATTATAGTGAGTTTGCCTCTTTTTGGGCGGGCAAACTAAGCGAGTGGGACGCTAAAATGGCGAGCAAAAAGGGCTTAAAAGTGATCCAGTTTCACGATGTTTTTGCCTACTTCAACAACCGCTATGGGATCAAAAGCTTAGATAACATAGAGCCACTCCCAGGGCTTGCACCATCATCAAAGCACACTATGCACCTCTTAGATCTCATAAAAAATGAGGGCGTAGAGTACATAGTGCATGATGTCTATCACTCCACAAAAACCGCCAACTTTTTGGTGCAAAAAACAGGCATCAAGCTTGTGCTTATGCCTCACGACATCGCCTCACTCAAAAGTATAGATAGCCTTGTGGCACTCTTTGATCATATGGTTGAGGCACTCAAATGATCGACATACTCGCCACTCCGCTAGCACTCATCGCCATCTTAGTGGCACTTCACGCCTACTTTGGGCTTGAGATCCTTCGTCGTGGCATCATCTTTACAGATCTTGCCATCGCTCAAGCGGCCGCTCTTGGAGTGGCTATAAGTCTTGGCTATTTTCACTCGCACTACCTCTATGCTCTTACACTCGGTTTTGCCCTATCTACCGCACTTCTTATAGCATATATGAGTGGCAAAACACGCCATTTAGAGGCGTTTATAGGCATACTTTATGTACTTAGTGCGAGTGCTATTATGCTAGTACTCTCCCACTCTGCGGAGGGTATGGAGCACTTTAAGGCTCTGCTAGCAAACGACATACTCTTTGTGCTTCCTAGTGAGCTTGCTACAAGTGCCACCATCTATGCTGGCGTAGCGGTTGCTCTTTTAGCTCTACTTCCTCGCCTAAGTGGACTACTTCGTGAAGTGGCATTTTTTAGCCTACTAGCCATCACTGTCACCTCATCAGTCTCTCTTGCGGGCGTTTTTGTGGTGTTTGCACTCCTCATCGCCCCGCCACTTAGTGCTATCACCTTTGGGGCAAAAAGAGCACTACTTTTTAGCCTAGTTTTTGGTTGGAGCCTTAGCGTTGTGGCAACTGTGCTATCATACCATTTTGACCTACCCACAGGCTATGCGATCGTCTTTATGCTTTCACTTGCAAGTGCGATCATAGTCATACTAAAGAGGAGCAGATGAGAGATTTTCCCGATGAGTGGACTCAAGAGGAGTATATGCGAGCCAAACGAGATCTTGAAGCACAAGGCATCAAGGTGCTTTTAGTAGATACCATCTTAGCCCCTATTGAGGGAGCAGATACGGTGATCTACAACCCTTATGAGCTAGCTAAAGAGCCTAGTGGAAGCGTTTTTGTCTTCTACTGCGACACGGGCAAAGCAACACTAAATCGCCTAGATGAGTACAAAAAACGCTTTCCAAACCACCACTGCGTCTCACTGCGAGGTGGCAGAGGGTATTTTAGATCACATATGCAACTACTAGATGAATAGCACTTTGCAACACTTTGTCTCTTTGCTAAAAAAGCGGGAGTTTTACGAAGCCCACGAGGTTTTGGAGTCGCTTTGGTTTCCGCTTCGCTTTAGTAGTGATGAGAAAACTAAGTGCATAAGATCACTCATAAACGCCTCTGTAAGCTTTGAGCTAGCGAAAAAAAACCGCCTAGATGCCTCAAAAAGAGTGTGGCAAAACTACACAAAAAGGCGAGATCTCATCAAAAACTACGCAGATCTAGAGGAGGTGGCACTCTTTGTTGATGAGCTTAGTGAGCAGTTATGGGCAGAGTTTTCACCAAAGTAGCAAAATGCGACTTAGGATCACCGCGGTAGTCCATAAATGCGTAAAATAGCTTCGCCTCGCCCTGCAAAAGCTCGATATAGACCATTCCATCAAACTGGGTATTTTGAGATGACTTGATTAGGGCATTGTTGCAACTATTTTTATAGCTTCTATGCTCTGCAAAGATCTTATATTCACTCCTTCCTACCCTAAAACCTTGCAAGATGAGCAGATCTTTTATGATTTTTGTAGTTATGGGATCACTAGCTACTACCTCTAGTGAGGCTATCTTTTTGCCTTTTATGCTCTCATCATTTAGCTTTGAAACCACATCACCACTACACCCCCAAAACAGAAGCACTAGAAGTAAAAAAGCAGATCTCCTGCTAAGAGTCTTCACCCCACTACCACCCTGTTTTTACCACTTCGCTTCGCCTCATAAAGCAGTGCATCGCTTAGATCTAGCATCTCCTCATGGCTACCTAGTTTACTATGTGTAAGCCCGATGGAGACGCTAAAACTTAGCTCTCTAGCCTCGCCTATATCAAGCACTGCACTCTCTATGCGACACCTTGCATCTTCCATCATCTGCTCTGCTTTGTCTGGTGTTTTATCTTTTAAAAGCACGCTAAACTCCTCACCACCAAGACGGGCAACTATGTCAGCTCCGCTTACACTCTTTTTTAGACTCGAGGCAAGAAACTTGATCACATCATCACCCACACTATGCCCATAAGTATCATTTACACTCTTAAAGTTGTCTATATCGATCATCGCCACACTTAGAGGTATATCTTTTTGTAGTGCCATTGTATGATACTGCTCAAAGTTATCCATAAAATAGCGTCTATTAAAAGCTCCTGTCATATAGTCTGTCACACTTAAATATCTAATACGCTGGATATTTTCTAACGCCTCGATGCTGTTATTTACTCGGCACACAAACTCATCTCTACTAAATGGTTTGTGCAAAAAGTCATCAGCTCCCATTCGCAAAAACGCCACGGAGGTGCTACTCTCTTTTGAAACCCCGATAATGGCAAGCTCCTCTTTTGAGTTCATAGATCTAAGAGCAACACATAGATCTACACCATTTTCACCATCACTATCTAGCAAAACCATCGATAAGTCACGGTGCGTCTCAAGTGCTTCAAGCACATCTGCCACACCCCTAGCCTCCACTACGCTAAAGAGCTGACTTTGCAAGTAGATCCGCATCTCATACCTACTAGATCTAGAGCTATCTGCGATGAGTACCTTATGAGATCTGTTTTTCATAACACGATCTATCTTTGAGACTATGTAGTCGATGTTTTGCTCACTATTTTTAAGCACCATATCTATGACAAAGTTGTTCATAAAACGGTCTTGAAGCTGTATATCGTAGTTGCTATTTAGTAGTATTGATGGTATCTTTTTGCTAGCAAAAAGCTCTGCTATCTCGCCATCTTTGGCATCAACAAGCTCTAGATCTAACACTGCTAGATCTACACCTATTGCACTTATGATGCCGCTAGCTTCGCTCATACTGCTAGCTACTAGAAGATCTAGATCCTCTATTGGTGCTAGTTTTTGTAGTAGTATCTCGCTTAGTGGATCGTTTTTTTGCACTAAAAGTATGCTGGTTTTCATCTTTTTTCACCCTTTGTGATAGTAAGATCATCACATTTTAGCTCTTAATACAAACTTAGTTATAATGCTACACCAACTCTGCAGGGGGCATTTTGCTTACTAGATCTGATCAAAATATAGTCGAACTCTACAAAAAGATCGATGACTCCATCAAGTACGCCGCACTCATTCAAGCCACACTTCTAGGTGATGCCGAACTTCTAAAGAGCTACTTCTTGCAAAGCTACGCCATATTTCAACCAAAAGATCGCGTCGGTGGCGACATATATCTATTTGATACACTAAGCAAAGATGAGCTACTTCTAAGCGTCATCGACTGCACGGGGCATGGCGTAAGTGGGGCTTTTGTGACACTGCTTGTCAAGTCGATCCAGAGAAACTTGCTAGATAGGCTAAGTGGCGAGGTCTATCCGCATAAGCTTTTGGGTCAGTTTCATAGTGAGTTTAGTAGTATTTTGCAACAAGAGAGAACCTTTTTAGATGTCGGCTTTGATGGCACACTGCTCTACTTTGATAGAAGCAGATCACTTGTTCGCTTCGCTCTTGCAAAGGGGATACTGCTCTTTCAAAGAGGTAGCGAGCTTGTGGAGTACAAAGGGGATCGCAAAAGCATCGGCTATGCAAATAGCGACGCAGACTTTAAATACACGCTCCACGAACTAAGTGTGCAAAAGGGTGATCGCTTCTTTTTAAGCACCGATGGGCTATTTGATCAACTAGGTGGAGCTAAAGATCTACCTCTTGGCAAGCGAGCCATCAAAGAGATCCTACTAGAGTATAAAGATGAGGCACTAAATGATATAGTCGAGCTTGTTTTAGACGCTCTTGGCGTGCATCAAGGCTCAAATGAGCGAAGCGATGATGTGACATTTGTCACATTTGAGGTGTAGCATGAGGCAGACTCTCCTCTACTATAATGGTGCATTTACGCAAGATCTAGTAGTTACCTTTAGCGAAGTTCTCTCGCAAAAACTCGGCAACTCAAAGCTTGTGTATAGCCTTGTTGATATCTTTATAGAGATGAGCCAAAACCTGATGCACTACTCTAAAGATAAAAGTGGCAGTATCGTAGTCACAAAGGGTGAAGATGGCTACCTCATAGAGAGTTGCAACACCATAAATAGCACCCAAAAAGAGAGGATCATCTCTCGCATAGACGCCATCAAGCCCATGAGCAGAGATGAGCTAAAGCTATACTACAAAGAGTGTCGCAAATATGGCAAATTTACCCATCTTCAAGGTGGCGGACTTGGGTTTGTGCAGATCCAGCGTCACGCTTCTGCTCCGCTTGAGTATAGCTTTGAGGATCTTAGTAGTGGCGAGACAATCTTTAAACTAACCACAACACTACAAGGAGCATAGATGCAAGATCTAATCATAGAAGCAACCAAATACACACCGCACATCGAGCTACTCTCAAGTAGAGATCTGCTCATATTTAGGGGCAAATCCTACCCAGAAAACACATTTGACTTCTACGCTAAGGCCCTAGAGTGGATAGAGGAGTATCTAGCAAAGCGTCAAAATCCCGCAACACTAGATCTAGATCTTGCGTACTTAAACTCTAGTAGCTCTAAGCTATTTTTTGATCTATTTGATCTGCTAGAGTCTCACAGCGACAAGGGCGTAAAAGTCAATTGGTACTACGATGAGGAGAATGAGTCCGCCCTAGAGAGTGGCGAGGAGTTTATGGAGGACTTTACTAAGCTAGAGTTTAAGCTCATCAAGAAGTAGCTGGCACTCTTAGCAGATCTACCTCTTTATAGAACTTTTTTAGCCCCATTTTGGCCTTTAGATCTAGCTTGTACGATATATGCTCAAGGTACCAAAGGATCTCTTTTTTGCCCACACCTACCCGTTTTGATGCCTCTTCTAGTATATACTGCGGGATCTTTATGCGAGCATTTTTGAAGTTTTTTTCTATCTTTTTGTAGTAAGAGGCATCTTTGTGGTAGCAAAATAGTGCAAAAACAAACGGCAAGGATCTCTTCTGCTTCCACAAAAGTGCTAGATCTACCCTCTCGCCACCGCTTAAATAGTAACGGAGTGCCTTATCGCCTATGATCACCTCACCCTTTATGCCAAGCACCTTTGCTAGCAGGTTTGAGGTCTCACTCTCCTTGTCACTTCGATCCACCTCATCTGGGATCACAAGCACGCTTAGCACCTCATCTCTAGCGATGATGCCAAGATCTAGATGCTTTCTGCCTCGCCCTCTTATGCTAGATACAAACGCCGCATCGACCGCTCTTGAGGCAAACTTTTTGTTTATAACAGCAGGCACACCCCTTTTATACTCCATACTCATCTTCTGTTGTGAGCTTCTAGCAAAACGCTTCATAAAGATGTGAAAAGGTAGAAGATTTAGGTACTCGATCTTTCCAAAAAGCATACCGCCCCCTATTTGTGGCATAACAAATGATATAATTATACTCAGAAAATATTAAGCAGGAGGTGCAAAGTGGTACGAGTGGAGTTTTTAGGCCCTATACAAAAGGAGCCACTAGAGCTAGATATCGCCTCACTAAGCGAGTTAAAAGAGGTGTTAAGTGGTGATGAGGCACTAAGTGAGTGGCTAAAAAATAGTGCAGTTGCTATCAACGACACACTTGTTACTTCACTAGAAGCACCGCTAAAAAGTGGCGATAGAGTGGTACTTTTACCGCCAGTTTGTGGGGGCTAAGATGCTAAGTATCTATGATGGTTCACTCGATGTTGCAAAGATTTTTGATGAGTGGTATGAGCTAAAGAGGGGCAACAACTACGGTGCTTACGCCTCATTTGTGGGTACGATCAGAGATGAAGATGGCATAGAGGGACTTAGTTTTGATATCTATGAGCCACTTCTAGTCTCATGGCTAGATGCGTGGCAAGCAAAAGCAAAAGCCAAAAACGCCGAGGTGATGATGGCTCACTCCCGTGGTGATGTGCCAAACCACACATCTTCATACATCGCAGCGGTGTTTTCACCAAAACGCAGAGTCGCACTAGAGATGCTAGATGAGTTTGTAGAGGATTTTAAGGCAAACGCACCCATCTGGAAGTATGATCTGCGTGATGGCGAGCGGATCTACGCAAAAGATCGCTCTACTCCACTAAAGGGAAGCGGGGTTTTAGCGTGAGTTTTTTGTCATTTGAAGCGAGTCAAAATATGCTTGAGCTACTTGATGTTGGATCTTTAAGGCACGAGAGAGTCCCGCTTAGCTCATCACTTGGTAGGGTTTTAGCCATAGATATAGTCGCTCCTCACAGCGAGCCAGAATTCCCCACCGCTTCGATGGACGGGTATGCCATAAAGTTTGAAGATCAGGAGCTAAAACTCCTTCGCGTAGTTGATCAAAACCCCGCGGGTGATAGCAGAGATCTAAGCATCAACCATGGCGAGTGCATCAAAACCTTTACAGGATCTAAGATGCCTAGTGGGAGCGACACACTTTTGCAGATCGAAAATGTTAGCATCAAAGATGACTATATCGTCATAGATGAGGCTGTTGCGGAGGCTAGCTCTGTGCGAGCGGTGGGGGAGAGCTTTAAAAAGGGCGATGTGCTTATCAAAAAGGGCACTAAAATAGGCTTTGTAGAGATCGGCGTTATGGCATCTCTAAATGTCGTGATGGTAGATGTCGCTCTAAAGCCCCGCATAGGCGTACTCTCCACAGGTAGCGAGATAGTAGATCTTGGAGAGTGTAGTGAGAACATAGCGTCGATTAGAAGCTCCAACAACTACACGCTCGCGGCTCTTTTTGAGAGCTATGGGGCAACTGCTTTACAACTTGGCACCATCAAAGATGACAAGCAGAGTATCACAGAAGCACTGCAAAACGCCCTAGAGTCAAGCGATATAGTAGTAACCACTGGTGGCGTGAGCGTGGGGGATTATGACTTTGTCAAAGATGTAGTACCTCGCCTTGGTGCAGAGGTGATCTTCAAAGGTGTTGCCATAAAACCTGGCAGACACATCATGCTAGCCAAAAAAGGCTCAAAGTTTATAGTCTCTCTCCCAGGCTTTGCATACTCCTCTACTGTGACAGGCGTGCTTTATGTACTTCCACTTATCGCTAAAATGCTTGCAAAAAGTAGTGGCTATGAGGTAGTAGAGGCGGTGCTAGATGAGGATTTTACAAAACGAAGCCCTTTTAGTGAGTTTAGTGCTTGCAACCTTGTGCTAAAAAATGGCTCATACCACATAAACTTTGAGGGCAAGAAGATAGGAAGCTCCGCTATACTAACCAATATGTTAGGCTCTGCGTCACTGATGATAACAGCTATTGAGGATCAGTTTTTGCCAAAAGGTACTCGCGTTAGAGCTATAAAGCTCTAACACTTTTTTAGTTTATATTTGGGCGAGGAGTTTTTGCGGTTGATTTTGGAAGTTGTGGCAGAATAATCTCTGGTTTTCTACCCTCCAAAGCACCCAAAAATGTCTCGATCGATGCGATCTCTTTGTCATTTAGACTAAGCCCTAGCTGGATTCTACCCATCTCCTCGATCGCCTCTTTTAGACTCCAAAACTGACCATTGTGGAAGTATGGAGCGGTCTCTGTCACATTTCTAAGAGTTGGCACTTTTACAAGTCCTGCTTCGTTACCTTTAAAGTCACCTACATTTTGGTACTTATACTCGCCAGTGATCCCAAATGCGTTGAGTGAACCGCCAAGAGCGATGTCATTGTGACAAGTTGCACACCCCTTATCTATAAATGTGCTTAGCCCCTCTTTCTCAGCTGCACTAAGTGCTTTTGCATCGCCGTTTAAGAAGTCGTCATATCTTGATGGAGTAACAAGAGTTCTCTCAAAAGTTGCGATAGTATCTGTCACTTTTTCAAAAGTGATCTTGACATCATTGCCATAAGCCTTTTTAAACTCTGCCACATACTCTGGCATAGATGTTACAACTGCTTCAACATGCTCTGGAGTTGCTGCCATCTCCACATCTGCTTGAGCTGGACCTTGAGCTTGAGCCTCTAGGTGTGGGTCTCTACCGTCCCAAAACTGCGATGTGAAAAATACAGAGTTCCATACAGTAGGAGATGTTAGATGATGTGGGTTTGCACTCCACTTGTGACCAATCGCTGCTGGGATCTTATCATCTCCACCAAAGGCAAGATTGTGACAACTATTACAACTAATAAAACCACTTTTTGATAGTCTTGGCTCAAAATATAGCTTCTTACCAAGCTCAACCTTAGCATCTGTGATAGGATTTTTAGGGTTATCTATCAGCTTCATAAGAGCATCTTTTGACGCTGGGATCGGCTTAAGACCCGCATCTGTTGCCTTTTTGACTAAAGCATCTGCTCCAAAAAGTGAGCTACCTAAGATTAATGTCGCGATTAATGATTTTGTTATCATAAATTCTCCTTTTTTATTAAATATTGTTATTATATATATAAATTTCTTTAGACTTAATAAATATTTCTCTCTAATTGACCATTTTTGACAAACTCCAAAAACTATTTTAAATATGATGATATAATACATAAAAAAGAGGAGCAACCATTGAGAGATAAGATAGGAAAATTTGTCGATACCATCGATACACTTAAGCTGACACAGAGGAGCATCTATGCCAATAGTCTCATACTAGGCGAAGCGGGAGCGGGCAAAACAAATCTAGCTTGTCGCATACGAAACTTCATCATCGACTCTGGCATTCCAACCATCTATCTGGACTTCTCAAACTCGCACGAAAGTGAGATAGAGATCCGCTACAAAGATGAGCATTTTAACTATATCCGCTTCGAAGAGAGTGAGGAGTTTATGGAGCGTTTTATGGAGCTAGTAAGAGCAAAAAAACATATCTATATGGCGACAGATCCAAACTTTTTTGCTACAAAAAAAGATATCAAAAGTGTGCTTACTCAAACCATACAGATAAAAGAGCTACTAGATAACTACTACTACTTTTTTCACGATATAGAAAATCTCAACGGTTTTTATACCCGTTTTGAGGACTTTTTGCTCTATATGCTCACATTTTTAAACCTAAAAAAGTATGGTTTCACATTTCTAGCTCAACCACACTCAACATTTGAAAATGCACAGCTAAAGCTTCTATTTACATTTCTATATATAGGAAAAAGTACAAACTTTGAGTACTTCAACACAAATATACTCAAAAATATGCCAAAAAACCGCTTTGTGTATCAACACCGAACAGATCACAAAACGCTACTATTTAATGAAGTAAACACCAACATCGTCGAGATCGATGAGTATAGGATCGATGAGTAGTGCAAAACATCTACGACGAAGTTGCCTCGCTAGATCGTAGGTGCTATGAGAGCTTTGGCTTAAGCGAAGATCTGCTTATGGAGCATGCCGCAAATGGTATGGCAAGCTTTATAGAGGCAAACTTTGATCAAGGATCTACCATCTTGGTAGTGTGCGGGGGTGGCAACAATGGTGCTGATGGTATAGCACTTTCACGCATGCTTTATGCTGACTATGATGTCAAACTCCTACTAGCTCATAAGCCAAAGAGCGAGATGGCAAAGATCCAGCTAAAAAGAGCAAGAGCAGTTGGCGTAGAGGAGGTTGATGCGATCTGCGAGTGTGACGCGGTCGTTGATGCTATCTATGGTACAGGTTTTAGTGGGGATCTGGAGGCTAAGATCTTGACTCTTTTAGAGGATCTAAACTCGCTTAAAGCCTTTAAAATAGCGTGTGATGTACCATCTGCGTTTAGCTTTTGTGCTGATGTAACACTTACGATGGGCGGGCTTAAAAAGTCGCTATTTTTAGATGCTCACAAAGACGCCGTAGGTGAGATAAAAGTGCTTGATCTTGGAGTTGCAAGGAAGATCTACGAAGTAAGCTCAAACCAAAAGATGCTAGATCTAAGCGATCTAACGCTTCCTCATAGAAGTAGATCTAACACTCACAAAGGAAGCTTCGGGCATCTTGGCGTAGTTATGGGCGAGAAAAGGGGTGCTGCAACCATAAGTGCACTCACAGCTTTAAGAAGTGGCTCTGGACTAGTGAGTGTTATAAGCAAAACTGATCTAGATCTACCTTATGAGCTGATGATCTCAAAGACATTGCCCTCAAACCTAAGTGCCATCGCCGTTGGTATGGGGCTTGGTAGCACCGATATAAGCGAAGTTTTGCGTTTAGATCTGCCACTTGTCGTAGATGCTGATCTCTTCTATGAAGATACTATCTTAGATCTACTTAAGAGAGATAGAGTAGTTTTAACACCTCACCCAAAAGAGTTTGCCTCTTTGCTAAAATTAGCTGACATCGCTGATGTAAGCGTAGAGGAGTTGCAACAAGATCGCTTTTTGCTGTGTGAAAGGTTTGCTCGCCTCTATCCACGCGTTACTTTGGTGCTAAAGGGAGCAAATGTGATCATAGTGCAAAATGAACAGATGTTCATAAACCCACACGGCAGAAACAACCTCGCAAAAGGTGGCAGTGGCGATGTGCTAAGTGGGCTTATAGGCTCGCTTTTAGCTCAAGGAAGATCTACGCTTGATGCTGCCATAGATGGCTCGCTTATGCTAAGCAGACTCTCGCTAGAGTATGATGGGGCTAGCTTTTCACTCACACCGCGAGAGTTGATAGAAAATATAAGGAACTTAAAATAATGGACAACACCCTTCAAATCGGAAAATACACACTTGGTAGCCGTCTTATCGTTGGAAGCGGTAAGTACAAGGATTTTGCAACTACAAAAGAGGCAACTTTGGCAAGCGGAAGCAAGCTCATCACAGTTGCTGTTAGACGAGTAAATATCACCGACCCATCAAAAGAGAACCTGCGAGAAACCTTCAAAGATACCGATGTGAAGTTTTTGCCAAACTCCGCTGGGTGCGTAACTGCTGAGGAGGCGATCACCACTTTTAGGCTTACTCGCGAAGCAACGGGCATAGATCTCATCAAGCTTGAGGTGATTGGCGATACGCAAAAAACACTATACCCAGATGTGCTAGAGACCATCAAGGCTTGCGAAGTGCTGGCAAAAGATGGCTTTACTATCATGGCATACACCTCTGATGATCCCATCATGGCAAAGAGGCTCGAAGATGCAGGAGCACACGCTATTATGCCACTAGCTGCACCAATTGGCAGTGGGCTTGGGATCCAAAACCCTTACAACATCGTCTTTATCCGCTCAGCTGTTAGCGTGCCTGTAATCGTAGATGCGGGGATTGGGTGTGCGAGTGACGCTGCTTATGCGATGGAGCTAGGAGCTGATGGAGTACTAACAAATAGTGCGATCGCATGTGCGGCCAATCCCATACTTATGGCAAGAGCGATGAAAAATGCAGTGATCGCTGGGCGAGATAGTTTCTTAGCTGGACGCATCGCAAAACGCCCATACGCCACGGCTTCTAGTCCTATCGATGGACTTATGCAGTTTTAGTATTGACTTATTTTAAATTGTAGGCTATAATTTCGCCCTCATTAATGGTAAAACATTAATGTGTAGGTCGGGGTGTAGCTCAGTATGGTTAGAGTATCTGGTTTGGGACCAGAGGGCCGAAGGTTCGAGTCCTTTCACCCCGACCATTTTTTTTGAATTTTTTTACGGTGAGATTAGCTCAGTTGGTTAGAGCACCAGTTTGTGGCACTGGGGGTCGCGAGTTCAACTCTCGTATCTCACCCCAGTAATAATAGCAAACCTTATTTAGATATTAAAGGCGTCCGTGGCTCAATTGGATAGAGTTTCGGACTTCGGATCCGACGGTTATAGGTTCGAATCCTATCGGGCGCACCACCTTAGATATTTAACTATGCGTCCATAGCTCAGCTGGATAGAGCACACGCCTTCTAAGCGTGCGGTCAAAGGTTCGAATCCTTTTGGGCGTGCCATTTCTTTAAGGTTTATTTGCTATAATTACACTCTTTAAAACGCGGATGTGGTGAAATTGGTAGACACGCCAGACTTAGGATCTGGTGCTTCACGGCATGGGAGTTCGAGTCTCTTCATCCGCACCATCTTTTTTATACTTCAAATCAACAACATTTTATATATCAACCCAAACCACTTATAGACTGTTAGTCATAGGTCATTATTTTAGTAAAATAATCTCTAAAAATATATCGTAATCTATCTCGTAATCAAATATAGCATATACTCTATTTATCCACGAAAAACAGGTAATCCTTAGCTATTTTTCTCGTAATCTATCTCGTAAAATTTGCATAAAAATAGAGCACATCGCAATATTTAGCAGTTCTGCCTCTAAAAACTAGCTCTTAAACTTATTGATCGCACTATGTAAAGAGAGAGCGACATTTTTGAGTCTGCTTGAATCCTGCTCTATGGCATCTACTCGTACTCTGTTTTGCGTAGAGTGGTGCGAGATCTGCTCGATCTGCTCTAGGATCTCATCTGTATCCTTTTGCATCACGATAGCATCTTCAACTGATCTAGCTGCCACTTCTGCGGACTCGTCCATCTGCGTAGAGGTTAGATCTACTCTTGATCTTACATCTTGTGAGATGCTAGATAGCTCTCTCATATCGTTAGCATTTTGCTCCATTTTAGAGCTTGTGTCATTGATGGACTGTACGATGGCATTAACACTCATCTCGATCTCTACTAAGCTTCGCTGTGTCCGCTCTGCAAGTTTTCGCACCTCATCTGCCACCACCGCAAAACCTCTACCATGCTCACCTGCACGAGCTGCTTCGATCGCAGCATTTAGTGCAAGAAGGTTTGTCTGCTCCGCTATATCTTGGATTACGCTAAGTACTGCTCTAACCGCGTCAGCATCGCTTCTAAGTGCATTTAGCTCATTTGATAGCTCATTTTCTACCATGATAGACTCTTCAAGCTTAGCCATAAGCTTGCTTAGTGCCTCTTTGGACTCATCTAGGTTGCTATTTGCTATATCGACTCTTGTTTGAGTCTGCTTTGTCATCTGCATAGAAGCTCTTAGCATCTCTTTTGTCGCTTCGCTTTTGCGTGTGCTTGCTTGGACTATGAGATCTTCTGCTTCGATGGAGTCAGATATGAAACGGCTAGATTCTGCGATGGTTGTTGCGATGTTGCTATTTTCTACACCCAGCAACTTCACCTCATTTACCGTCTCTTGCACACTTGAGATGAGATCATTTACCGCCCTTGCAGAGGCTGCGAACTCATTTTGGCTCTTTACCTCTATACGCCGTGTCAGATCACGATCCCCATCAACAAGAGAGCGGATATTTGTCGCTAGCATATCAAGAGGGGCGATCACCTCTGCTGAGAAAAATAGACTAATAATGGCTATAAACCCTATCACAGAGATGATAGTTGTTGCAAGTAGAACAAGTTTGATATCTAAGATCTGCTTATCGCTATCATCAAGCGATACAACTATATTCATAACTCCTAGCAGATCGCCTGCTTTTACATTGTGGTGACACGCTGTACACACCTGCTCTGCAATCATCGGCCTGTGCATAGTGATAGTGTGCGAGCCACCATCTTGCGACTCAACAGTCTTTAGCTCTTTTGTGTTAAAAACCTCTCTAGTTATGCTATCCATCGCAGTTTCACGGTTACCAATGCGTGGAAAAACCTCATCGACAGACTTGTCTCTAAAGATCTCTAGCGATGCGATCCCATCGATGGTTTTGGCTCTATGGATCGTAGCTTCTACCACCTCTGGATCGCCCATATTCATACTCTGTGTAACTGTTTGAAAGATAGACTCACTTAACATTTTGAGAGATTTTTGCGAATGGGAGTTGGAGAAGTCACTAAATGTGTAGGAGATGTAACTATAAACTGCTAGTGCACCGCTTAGCCCAAAAAAGAAGATCGTAAAGATGATCTTCTTTTTTACAGTAGGTAATAACCTATTTATCATATTATTTAACATATTTTATCCGATAATTTAATTACAAATATTATCGAAAAAAGAGTAACGAGGCAAAGCTACTGCTTAAAAACCTCGTAAAAATAGCTATTTATCGGAGTATCTTCACGGTTACCCCACTCTTTCATAGATGCGTCATAGAGTCTTACCTTTTTATACCCTAGCACTCCATTTAACACAAAATAGTTAAACGATGTCTCAAGCCCACCTGTACAGTAAACTAGCACCTCTTTATCTTTTGCTAGGTTGTAGCCATTTACAAAAAGATCTTCAAGCTTTGCTCTATCTTTCATAGTGTAGTCGCTATTTAGCGAGTAGATCCAAGTGTAGCTCATAGCACCTTTGATGTGTCCATCTCGTTTTACCGTAGGTGTTGGCGTGATCCCTAAGTACATATCAGCAGGTCTTGCATCTACCATCGGTAACTTGTTGATGTTAGCTTTTACAAACTCTAGATCTGCTACTTTTGAGGTGTCGATGCTTGCTTTAAAATTGGTTGGCTTATGAGCCACACTCATAGTTGTAAGTTTATAGTCCGCATACTTCCACGCGTCCATACCACCATCAAGTATGCCCACATTTTTAACCCCATGAATATCCAAAGCCCAGTAGATATAGCTAGCTTTTAGCAGATCTTTTGGGGTATCAATAGGTGCATAAAGCACTACTGTTGAGTTGGCATTTATGCCAAGTCTTGAGATCTCTTGCTCGATCTCGCTTTTACTTCTAAGCACTAAAAATGTGCCATTATCTACTCGCCACTTCTCTATGTCGCTTTGCATCGCATTTGGGATATGAGCATCTTCAAACCCATCAACACTTCCAACATGCACAACTCTTAGGTTGGCATCTGCTATGTGATCATTTAGCCATTTTGGCGATACAACTGCATCAAGAGCAAAGAGTGCCACACTCATAAACAACAAAAGTATAAAACTTCTCATTTTTACCCCTTTTTTAGCGAAATGATAGCTAGTTTTACTTAGTTTAAACTTTGTTCAAATTTTGTCATAACTTGCTAAGCGTGGATCTGGTTTATGAAAATAGTAACCTTGAGAACACTCAATACCAAGATCACAAACCGCCTTGTAGATCTCCTCATCTTCGACAAACTCCGCTACGATTTTCATACCTAGCTTATGCCCAAAATCAACGATCGTAGATACAACCTGATAGGAGACCTTATCTCGTGTGATGTTTTTGATGAGTGAGCCATCGATCTTGAGATAGTCCGCCTTTAGCTTTATGAGATACTCAAAGTTACTATAACCCGTGCCAAAATCATCGATAGCTATCTTGCACCCATAGCGTTTTAGCTCATTTATAAACAGAAGTGCCTCATCAAAACTGCCTATATACTCGCTCTCTACGATCTCAAATGTGACTCTATGCCCGACACTATACCGCTCCAAAAGCTCTGTGATATAGCGAAGCATAGATGGTTCCATCATATCTTTTATAGAGAGGTTTATAGATAGCTCACACGGCGAGTCTGCAAGCGTGCTTAGTGCTTTTTTGAGTATAGTTCGAGAGAGTCTTATATATTTTTTACTCTTTTTTGCCACATCTAAAAAGAAGTATGGCGATATGATGCTTCCATCTTCATCTACGATGCGAACAAGTGCTTCATACTTACTGCACTCTTTTGAGGCATTTTCCACGATCGCCTGATAGTAGAGCACTACGCGATCATCTCGCAGAGCATTTGATAATATTTTATTATACTTGATATTGTTTTTGTACTGTTGATTTAGGTAGTTGTCTCTGTTGTAGATCACTAGATCTTTAGAGTCAAGCTTTGCCACTTTTAGAGCCATATTTGCACTGCTTAGTAGTGTCTCATTGCTCTCAAAAGAGATCCCCGCACTACATGAGATATTGATATGCTCATCTTCTATAAAGATCTCGCTAGATCGTAGATGGTAGAGTATGGTTATAATCTTGTTTGTAAAGACAGTCTCGCTCTTTTTGCTACCAAGGACTACAAACTCATCACCTTGCAGTCGATAGAGCCTAAAGTCGCCATCGCTTTTTATATACTCGTCCATCTTTTTTGCACACTTGAGTATGATCTCATCGCCCACGCCATGACCGTAGAAGTCATTTAGCTCTCTAAATCCATCTATATTTACTATCGCCAAAGATAGCTCTTCGCTAGCCTCAGCTATATCTTGGTTTAGCTTTAGTCTGTTATAGAAGTGTGTAAGATGATCCTCAAATGCGATCTTTTGAAGCTTCTCTCGCTGCTCTACAAGCTCGGTGATCTCTGTTCTAAGCCCTATATACTCAACGATCTCGCCATCTTTACCTAGTATCGGCACAACATACGCCCTCACCCAATATGATGAGCCATCTTTGTTTCTATTTTTGACCTCACCACTCCATGGCTCTTTGAGATCTTTTATGTGGTACCACATATCTTTAAAGACTTCGCGGGGCATATCTGGGTGTCTTACAATATTGTGTGGCTTGCCCAAAAGCTCCCCTCTTGCGTAGCCTGAGATCTTGCAAAACTCATCATTTACATATGTTATGCGACCTTTTGGATCAGTTTTTGAGACTATGGAGCTACCATCAACGCTTGATTTGTACTGCTCTAAGAGTAGCTTTGTACTACTAAACTTCTGCTCAAGATCGCTCGCAAGCTTGAAGACTCTTCTTGAGGCGACACTCACTAGCAAGATGATGGTTATAACAGAGACAAGAAGTAGCACCGAAATGATCATAAGCTCTCTGTTGATCTCATCAAGCTTCTCTTCTACAAATAGGTTAAAAAGGTTGCAAAACTCCGCCTCTATGGCATGAAGATGATCAAGTGTTGTGCTACTTATCTCGATCCACTCCTGCGGATCATGAAGCAAGATCCTATCTGCTCTATATTTTATCGCCTCGCTAATAATATTAAATGTCTTTTTTACACTCTGATCTTTAAAGATCTCGCCATATTTACGCTCAATCCGCTCATCTGCAAGACTCAAAAAACTGCTGATGTTCTCATTGTACTTCTCTTGGTTTACCACAAGCCAATACCTGCTAACTGGGCTTAACTCCGCATCTATAAAGACCTTACTTAGCGTCGCACGAAGAAGCCCTAGAGCATCTTTTGCAGTTGCTAAGTGCCAGTAGGATTGAAGCAGGCTTATCTCATCACGATCACGCAAGGACTTTTGAAACTCTAAAAACAGAGCCAAAAATAGCTTAACTTTAGATGTGTAGTAGCTCTTAATAAGCTCATCATCGACAACTTTTGCATCGATCTTCTCTCTAAATGGTAAGATCCCTTTTAGCTCTGCTACAAGCTGTGCTATGGCTGGCGTGTGCCTTGAGTGCTTACCTAAGGTAAGAAGCCTCTCATCAACCTCATCGCGGATAAGATCTAGTTGATTATCTGTATCTTGTGGCGGAGTGCTTGCCAAAAACCCAACACTAAGTGCTCTCTCAAGTTGCAAAGCATGCACCACTTCGCCCATAAGATTTAGCTCGATCACCTTCTCTTGCGAGTGTAAAAGAGCCTTTTTGTGCTCTAGTTTATTTGAGATGATAATCATCGAGAGTGCTATAAGCACAAGCAGTGGAACGACAGAGAGAAGTAGAAGCCAATGCTTGATGTTTAGTAGTTTAAAATACATTCTATACCAAATAATAATTTTTAACATCAATATTTTACTATAACTTTTGAAAATATGATAGCACTATAACTCTGTATGTGTTATCATAACGGTTATGATAGGCATAAATACCAACTCCAAACAGCTAGATCTACTACTTCCGCAAAACAGTAGAGTCATAAATGAAGCTCTAAAACACGCCTCACCAAAACAGCTACAAGATCTAGTAGAACTAAGCGATCCTAAGGCGATGCTAAAGTCGCTCTTTCAAGAAAGAGTTGGCAAAAGTAGCTCAAATGAGGTGCTACTTACGCTACTTAAACACACCCCACAGTTTAAGCAGTTAGGCAACTTTGGCGATGGACTAAAAACGCTTCTAAATGATCTAAAACGCGAGCCAGAACTTGCACAAAAAAGCGACGCACTAGCGAGATTTGGCAAGCATATAGAGCAGTTAAGACCACAAAACTTAAAGTCTCAGCTATCAAACAGTGGCGTATTTTTGGAGTCTAAGATCTCACATGCGATCCAAAAACTACCTCAAACCATAAACCAACTAAAAGATCTACATACACTTGCAAAAACAGTGCTAAATGATGAGAAAACACTCCAAAACTTAGCCCAAAAAGCACTAGATCCAAAAGATGTACAAGCAAAACTTGAGACAAAAGTAGATCTAAAAGTAGACATAAAGAGTGATGTAAAAGCAGATACAAAATCTAAAGTGGAGCTAAAAGCAGATATTAGAGCTGAAAGCAAACCTGAACTAAAAGCTGAAAACAAAGTAGAGCCAAAAACCGATGCAAAAGTAGAAACAAAAGCAGATCCGCTAAGAGATACCAAAACAGAGATAAAATCTGGTGAGATCAGATCTACTCTAATGGAGTTAGAGGCAAAAACCAAGCAGATCTTAGACTCCTCGCATCTAAAACAAGCTAGCACAAAGCTAGATAGTGCTATCAAAGTGCTAGAGGGACTAAAGGATCTTAGCACCACACTTAAAGCTCTTCCGCTTGAGTCTAAGGCGGTGGCGGAGTTTTTACCAAAACTACACGCCGAAGTGGAAAAAGCTCTCATCGCACCAGAGCTAAAAGCAAGCCGTGAAGCACTTCAAAACATCAAAACTATGCTTCAAGATGAGGCGTCATCTCCTTCACAAGATCTAGCCAAAAAAGTAGATGAAGCACTAAAACTAAACGACGCAGATCTAAGATCCAAGCTAAATGAGCTTCTCTCACACGCTAGATCTCACTCCACACCAAGCAGTAAACTCTTAGAGCTACACTTGCAACTTACTCAGCTAAATAGAGCCGAAGAGTTGCATCTACAAAGTGAGCTAAAAAGCTCAACGACTGAAGATCTAAAATCGACTCTAATGCAGATCAAAGATGAGCTAAAGCTTGCTCAAAACCCTGCACTAGCCGAGAGTGCAGATAAACTTTTGATGCAAATCGAGTACCATCAGCTACTCTCAAGCCTCACAAACGCCTCATCGATCTATATACCGTTTGCGTGGGACGAGCTTCAAGATGGCAAGATCCTCATCAAAAGCAAGGACAAAAACAAGTTTTACTGCGAGATCAACTTAGATCTCAAAAACTATGGCGAGCTAGATATACTTCTAGGACTTTATGATCAAAACCAGCTAGATATGCAACTCTACACACCAAACGAGGAGCTTCATACGCTCATCTTTAAACATATAGCAATGCTTAGATCTGCTCTTATTGATGCTAGTATAACGCCTCGCACACTTAGAGTTCATCACAAAAATAGCTCTATAAAGCAGATCGAGAACAACTACTCACCGCTTCATCACCCTAAAGCTTTTGAGGTAAAAGTGTGAGCAAAAGTATGCCAAAAGCGATCGCACTTGAGTACGATAGAAAAAGAGATGCTGCCCCGCGAGTTAGTGCAAAAGGTAGGGGCGAGAGTGCCAAAAACATCATAAAAGTCGCCCATCAAAACGGTATCCCGATCCAAAAAGATGAGGATCTAGTTGAGATGCTAAGCAAAGTCGAGCTTGATCAAGAGGTGCCTCAAAACCTCTATGTCGCCGTAGCAGAGGTCTTTAGCTTTATATATAAACTCACCAACAAAAAGAGCTAGATCTAGCTTTTTAGAGCCTTTTTTATCCTACTTATAGTCTCATCTTTGCCGATGATGCTCATAATCACATCAAGCCCAGCACCGCCAAGCTTGCCTAGAAGTGCCACACGAAGTGGTTGCCCTAGCTTGCCAAACCCAATGCCTTGCTGCGTGACAAAGCCTTGCATCAGATCACTATACTCCTGCGGTGAGTTTGCGTCACTCTCCTCTAGGCTAATCAAAAAGCCCTCAAGTACCTCTTTTACACCATCTTTAAACGCTTTTGCATAATCCTTCTCATCGTATGCAAGCGGAGCATTTAAGATCTCTCTTGCCATCTCATCTAGCTCAAGCGTATTTTTAGCCCGCTCTTTTATGGCATCAAGAAGCAGATCATCTACCACATCAAGGCTCATTAGTGCCACAAGATCCTCATTTGGCGAGGTTTTTATGTAGTGAGCATTTAGCCACTCAAGCTTTTGAGTGTTGTAGATAGAAGCGGATCTATTTATATCTTTTGGATCAAAGAGATCTACCATCTGATCCATGCTAAAGATCTCATCATCGCCGTGACTCCACCCAAGTCGCACTAGAAAGTTTAGCAGTGCATGAGGCAAGTAGCCCATCTCTTTATACTGCATCACATCAGTTGCACCATCGCGTTTTGAGAGCTTTTTGCCACTAGCATTGTGGATCATTGGTACATGATAAAACTTCGGCGTATTAAACCCTAGTGCATCATAAACTACCATCTGTTTTGGAGTGTTTGAGAGGTGATCATCACCCCTTATAACATCAGTTACGCCCATGAGAGCATCATCGATCGCCACCACAAAATTATAAGTAGGGCTTCCATCAGCTCTAGCTATGACAAAATCATCTAGTATATCTTCGCACCTAAAGACAACATCGCCCTTTACGCCATCTCTCACTACCACCTCACCAGAGATGGGAGCTTTTATGCGTACCACAGGATCTACGCCTTTTGGAGGCTCACCACAAAAGTCACGGTAACGGCGATCATACATCGCTCGCTGTTTGTTTGCGATCTGACTCTCTCTTAGAGCTTCAAGCTCGGCTTTACTCATATAGCAGTAGTACGCCCTGCCCTCATCAAGGAGCTGTTTTATGTACTTTGCGTAGATCTCATCTCGCTGTGACTGATAGACTATCTCCCCATCATGCTCAAGCCCTAGCCACTTAAATGCTTCTACTATCGCATTTGCCGCTGCTAGCGAGTTTCTAGCCTTGTCGGTATCTTCTATGCGAAGCAGAAACTTCCCGCCATTTTTCTTAGCCCACAAGTAGGAGTAGAGTGCGGTGCGGAGTCCTCCTATATGTAAGTAGCCTGTTGGACTTGGTGCAAAGCGAGTAACTATCATGCAAAAACCTCTTATATAAATGCAAAATTTTAAGATAGTGTTTGTTAAAAATGGGTAAAATAGCACAAATCTAAAGGTGCGGTATGTTAAGACTCTTTTTGTATATCTGCTTGCCACTTCTACTAAGTGGTGAGATGGTAAATAGTATAAAAGTTCTGGTGCAACAAGAGCCCATAACTCTTTTTGACATACAAGAGCAGATGCAAAAAGCCTCACAAAATGAGCAAGATGCCACCGAAGTACTAGTTCGTAAAAAGCTAGAGTCTCAAGAGATCAAAAGCAAAGGCATCACCGCCACAACAAGCGAGATCTTTGATGAGCTAAAGCGTCAAGCAAGAGCTAACAACCTAAGCGTAGATGAGCTTTATGCAGAGGTTAGCAGATCTATGGGACTAAGCTCTGATGAGTACAAAGAGCACCTAAGAGAGCAGATACTTCTACAAAAACTCTACTCAGAGATCTCCTACTCATCGATGTATGAACCACGAGATGATGAGCTAAGAGAGTACTACAAACTTCACAAAGAGAAGTTTAACTCCCCACTCTACTATGATGTGATCATCTACTCTGCAAGCAGTGCCGATCTGCTTGATCGCATCACCAAAAACCCTATGTTTCACTCAAATGATCTAAGCAGAAGCGAGCAACGCATCTACTCAGATAGAGCAACTCCAGAGCTACTAAACTTGCTAGCCTCCACTCAGATAAACCGCTTTACACCCATAGTTGCCACAAGCGAAAATAGCTTTAGCACCTTCTATCTTAGAGGAGTAGATCAAAGCAACAAAGATGGCTCATTTGAGACTCAAAAAGAGCGGATCGCAAATGAGATGCTAGCTGACAAAAGAGAACAGGTGCTAAGTGACTACTTCGCGAGGCTAAAAGATCGAGCAGACATTCGCTACAACAGGTGAGTTTATGCTAAGTGATCGCAACTTTATAAACATCGCCAAAGAGATAGCGAGTGCCTCAAAGTGCGTCTCTAAAAAAGTTGGAGCGGTGATAGTGAGAGATGGTCGCATACTAAGCACAGGCTACAACGGTACGCCAGCAGGCTACATAAACTGCTGTGAGCAGTGGGATCATAAGCACACTACATCTCATCATGAGTGGTCGAAGATGCACGAGATCCACGCAGAGATGAACGCCATCATCTGGGCAGCACGCAAGGGCATCAGCATAGAAAACGCCACCATATATGTCACGCTTGAGCCATGTAGCGAGTGTAGCAAAAACATCATCGCAAGCGGTATAAGACGCATAGTTTATCTAAACGCTTACGAGCACACCGACTCAGAGGTGACATCAAAGTTTATAAGTGATAATGGCGTAGTTATAGATAAGATAGGAGATGAGAGTGGTAGTTGAAGATGAGGCTCTAAGAGCAGAGATCGGCAAGCATCTTATGCAACCTGAAAACTACGGTAAGATGGAAGATGCTTCGTGTGTGGGTTTTGGCGTAGATCACGCTACAAAAAGTTATGTTGTAATGTACATCAAACGAGATGCAAATATGATCTTAGACGCTATGTTTGGCACTAATGGCACGCAAGATACCACAACACTTGGATCTATATTTACCGAGATGATCAAAGGTGTAGGTATACTAGAAGCACAGGAGAGCTACGATATGCTAAAAGCCCAGCTAGATGAGAGCTACGCCTCTCTTCCAAAGCCAAAAGTAGATACAGCTAAACCAGAGGGCGAGCAAGTAGAGCGGGTCTCAACAGAGCATCAAGATAGTGCCAACATGGTTCTAACTGCGTACAAAGCAGCGATGCGTCACTATGAGAGAAAACTAGAGGGCATAGATGAGCCACACTTTGAGCTAAGCATCTCTAAGATCTGCCCATACTCAACAAGTGAGTGCAACTTTGTACAGAAAAAAGCAACAAGTTAAATTTAGGAGAGATGATGGATTATAATGAACTAGTCGTTGGCAATGAAAAGTTTAAAGAGAGTTACTACAAAGATCACAAAAAAAAGTTCCTTGACCTTGCTGAAAAGGGACAATCCCCAAAGATCCTCTTTATCGGATGTGCAGACTCTAGGGTGATCCCAGGGCTATTTACCAAAACCGCCCCTGGAGATCTTTTTGTGGTGCGAAACATCGGCAACCTAGTAGCACCTTATAGCCCAGATGAGGATTTTCACTCCACCGCATCATCTATTGAGTATGCTGTTAGCATTTTGGGTGTAGAAGATATCATAGTGTGTGGGCATACGCACTGCGGGGCGATCGAAGCGGTTTTTGATCGAGATAAACTTGATCAAGCAGATCTAGTTCACACCAAAAAATGGCTCTCACTCGCCCAAAATCCAAAAGATCAAGCCATACTCGCTCTTGGCAATAATGCAAAAAAAGATCTACTTCTAAGACTTACAGAGAAGTTTTCAGTCATAGAGCAACTCAAAAATCTCCAAACATACCCTGCTGTTAAGAGAGCTTTAAAAGATGGCACTCTCTCGCTTCATGGGTGGATGTATGATATAAAAGATGGTGAGGTTTACTACTTTAACCCAGAGATCTCGCAGTTTGAACCTATCTGCAACATCATAAAGTCTGAGATGTGCAAAGTCAAAGTAGATGATGCTCAAGCCACAGACTAAGGCTATAAAGTAGCCATGCGTGCTTTTTAAAAGCACCTCGCTTTGCCTCAGCTAAAAGCCTCTCAAGCTCTTGAGGCTTAAATAGATCTACCTTACTATTTACCTCTTTTATGAGATCTAACTCACCCTTTATATAGTCCAAAAATGGCACTCCAAAACCTCGCTTTTTACGGCTTAGTATCTCAAGTGGAAAGTTGGATCTAACAAGTAGATCTCTTAGAGCCTCTTTTGGCTTATTTACTTCTAGCGATATCGCACTTTTGGCTAGATCTAGATCCAAAAATGGTGTAATAGCTTCAAGATCAAAGCACCTACTTAGCAGATCTAGCTTGTGCGAAACCATCTCACCTTGAAAAACATATAGATCTACAAAGCTAAACCACGCTCTCTCATCTCTAAAACATAGATCTTCATACGCACTGCGATACTTTTTGATATACTCAAAACTACTACTACTTGAGTTCATAACATAAGCCCTTTGTGCATCGCTAAAGCACTCGCCACTAGATCTAAAGAGCACCTCATTGCTATGCAAACGACGCTGAAGCTCCCACTCTCTTGTGAGGCTAAACTCTGTAAGGCTACCCGTGCGTCTAAGCGAGAAAAGCTCAAAGTACTGCCTATAACCCAAAAAGATCTCATCGCTCCCCTCACCACTTAGCAGAGCATCAAAACCATCACTCTTTGCTCTTTTGTAGAGTGAGGCGAGTGGCATGGTGGCAGGATCTCCTAGAGGCTCGCAAGACAAAGCGTTTAGCTCAAAGAGGTTTTGCATAAACTCTACCCTGCTAAAGCTAACCTCGCTATGATCAAGCCCCAAAAGCCTAGAGCTATCTTTGGCACTCACGCTCTCATCATACTTGCTAGAGTCGCTATACTTGATGGTGTAGCAAGGCACTTTTTTACCAAAAAAGCCAAGTGTGGCACTATCGATCCCGCCTGAGAGCAAAAGTGCGTAGTTTTTGCCTCTAGTCTTTTGCTCTATGCTACAAAGCAGAGCATCTTTTAGGGTAGTAGTAGCGGAGGGTTTTAGCGAAGTCTCAAAGCTAAGCTTGCCATCTCTACTCAAGCTCTCATCGCTTCCTAGTTTATAGATACCCTCAAAAAGTGTGTATGGAGCGATGGTTGTGCCATAACTCAAGTAGCACTCCAAAGCCTCTTTGCAAAGGGAGATCTTACCTAGTAGTGGGAGTAGATCTTTGAGGGTTTTAGAGTAGTAGAGCGTACCGCCTACAAAGGTGTAGTAGGTGGTGCTATGCTCAAAAAGCTTACGATGAAGTGGCATCTTTTTTGTAGAGGCGACCTATAAGAGCTTTGATGATGCTCATCACCACAATACCTGATAACATACCAGCTAGGACAAAGGAGAGATACTCATCTTTGGTGATAAGCTCCGCTTCATAGCCAATAGTAGAGATAGCTATGAGAAATGTGAGTGGCATAGAGTCACCAAATGCTAAAAGCAATCTCTCTGATGGACTTAAATGCGAGCTGTGGGCGATATTTGCCCCAATAAAACGCACGCTAAAGATAGCTAGTAGGATCAAAAATGCGTTTGTTAAGATCTTAGCACTAAAGACAAGGTTTAGATCTAGCGTAGAGCCGACATAGATAAAAAAGAGTGGTACCAAAAAGCCAAAACCTACCTTATGCAGGGTGTGTGGCAGATCTTTTTTGTGCTCAAAAAAGTTAGCTATAAAGATCCCCGCAAAAAACGCCCCAAGAACCATATCTATATGAAGCAGGTTCATAATCCCTATAAGTATAATAAATAGTGCCACACTCACACGAACACTCTGCGACTTTGAGTCATTTTGAGGCATTATGCTCTCTTTTAGCTCAGGATACCACCAAAAGAGCGTATTTGAGAGTTTTAGAGCTTGATACATCAAGTACAAAACCGCTAAAAATATGGCGATATTTTTATATAGCTCAAAACCTAAGCCAAAATATATAACAGACTTATAGATAACGATTGCAGTGATACTAAGTATCTCACCCATCACGCCTACGATAAGCACGATCTCAAGCCACCCAAACCCCTTGCCTTGCTCATTTATCAGAGCCATAACCATACCAAGAGAGACAATTGGTATGGCGATGATATAGATAGGGTTTAGATCAAAAACAAGATAGTAGATAAATGCTACAAGATAGATAGTTACAAAATAGGTGAGTGCTTTTTTGAGCAAAAACTCCCTCTTTGCCACAAATTTTTTGAGATCTATCTCAAGCCCTGCTAAAAACATCAGATAAAAAAAGCCGATCTTTGAGAGTGACTTAAAGATCTCGCTATCTGCTTCAAGCAGACCTACCCAAACAGCAAGTGAACCAAGCAGTATCTCGATAACTGCGATTGGCAGTTTGGTGATGTTTGAAAACATCGGCGAAACTATGATAAGAACTGCGAGCGTGATGAAAAAGAGTGTAGCATCACCCAAAGTGTCATCTCACTTTTGTAGCTACGCCAAAACCTAGCTCTTTTAGCATAGCAAGATCACTGCTCATCTCGTTGCCTGCGGTGGTTAGGTAGTTGCCTATCACTATGGAGTTGGCACCATGATCAAAGATCTCACCTTGACGAGATCCAAACATACTCTCTCTACCACCTGCTACCATAATGCGTTCTGCCTCATCTAGCGTAGATCTAGTAAGAGCTATAAGCCTAAAGGCATCATCGATACTTAGACTATTTGGGCTAAGCTCTAGTGCGGGGTTGTGGATATAGAAGTTTATGGGTACTGAAGTTGGGCGAAGCTCCTTTAGAGAAGCAAGCATACTTAAGCGATCCTCTTGGCTCTCACCAAGTCCGTAGATCCCGCCACTTATGAGTACTAGACCCGCTTCATTTACCCTCTGGCAAGTCTCATACCGCTCACTCCAGCTGTGAGTTGAACAGATGGTTTTATAAAACTTTTCTGATGTCTCAAGGTTGTGGTTATACGCCTTGATGCCCGCCTTTTTAAGCTCCTCCAACTGCTCTATGCTAGCTGTGCCATTACACGCTATAAGCCTAAGATCTGGAACTTTTATAGAGAGCTCTTTAGCGGTACGAGCAACAAACTCCAAGCTATGATCATCAAGCCCCTTTTGTGAAGTGACTAGACAAAAGCCAAGTGCCCCATTTGCTCTTGCTACTCTCGCCTCTTTAACTATGCGATCAAGTGGTTTTTGCTTGAAGCGATCTATATCAGCTTTATAACGCACGCTCTGTGAGCAAAACTTACAATCCTCGTTGCAAGTGCCACTATTTATGTTACAGATGGAGCATAAAAAGATCTGCTTACTCATATTTTCTCCTTGCAAATCGCTCTTCTTTGGTTTTGATCTCGCTTTTGCTCGCCCTTGTGTAGCTTCTTAGCATAAACTCACTCTCGCTAACCTCTAGCATCGCCCAGCTTGAGACGCCTGTATCTCTTGCACACACCTCGCCAGAGTTTATAAAGAGCTTGTCGCCATTTTGCTCCACCACCGCTCTATGAGTATGCCCAAAGATCACTACCTCAGCATCACCCGCCATATATTGTGGTATGTGCATCAGCTTAAATGTAACTCCTGCTAGCTTAAAATGGTGTGGCTCATAGACTAGGTTAAACCGCTCATGATGCTCTAGTAGGTGATGATCGTTGTTGCCATAAACCACCACATAGCGGAGGTTTGTACTCTCTATATACTCCAAAGTCTCAAGCTCCACCACATCACCAGCATGGATCAAAAACTCCACGCCATCAGCGAGGAGTGCGTCGATTGCTCTTTTTGCTTTTTTGAACTTTTTGTGTGTATCAGAGATGATGCCGATTTTCATTCTCTAGGCGTCCTAGTTTTGCATTTTAGGCACTCATAGATCTCTTTGCCTCTAAAGGTTCGCTCCACCAAAGTACCATCGCACCCATCTTGATCACACTTTTTGGTTGTTGGCTCAAACTTTGAGATAAATGTGCATTTTGGGTAGTTTTTGCACCCCCAAAAAGCACCGCGTCTTGAGAACTTAAGCGAGATCTCACCACCACAATCAGGACATGGTACCTCGGAGACTTTTGTGCTCTGTTTTTGTGTCAAGCTCTTTGTGTTTTTACACTCTGGGTAGCCACTGCACGCCAAAAACTCGCCATTTCGCCCCCGTTTTATCACCATCTCTTTGCCACACTTCTCACAAACTTCATCGCTCTTGGCATCTTGTGCCTCGTTCTCATTTTCGCCTGTTTGCTTGGTGTATTTGCACTTTGGATAGCCACTACACGCTATAAACTCGCCAAATCGCCCACTTCTAAGAAGTAGCTCCTCTCCGCACTGCGGACACGCTTCGCCGATTGGTTTTGCCACTTTGAGTGACTTGATCTTCTCTTTGCCCTCTTTGATCTTAGCATCAAATGTAACATAAAACTCACCTAGAAGCTTCTGCCAATCGCTCTTGCCCTCGGCAATCTCATCAAGATCCTCTTCCATTTTGGCACTAAAAGTACTATCTACGATATTGGCAAAGTTAGCCTCAAGCATCTCCACCACAGTAAACGCCATCTTTGTTGGTACGATCTGCTTTTTTACTATCTCCACATAGGTGCGGTTGCTTAGTGTCGCGATAGTTGGGGCGTAGGTCGAGGGTCTTCCAATCCCCTCACTCTCTAGCTTTTTGATAAGACTCGCCTCAGAGTAGCGAGCAGGTGGCTCTGTAAAGTGCTGTGTCGGCGTAACGCTTTGGATCAAAGCATCATCGCCAACACTTAGTTTTGGCAGTAGTTTATCTTTGTCATCATCGCCTAAAACTCTATAAAACCCATCAAAAAGTAGCTTCCGCCCACTTGCTCTAAATGTACTCTCTGCTCCCTCAAAGATGATGCTTTGTTGCTCAAACACCGCGTCATTCATCTGTGAAGCCATAAAACGCTCATATATGAGTTTGTAGAGTCTATACTCATCATTTTTAAGGTAAGTTCTTGCCACCTCTGGGCTAAACTCTAGCATAGTTGGGCGGATCGCCTCGTGAGCCTCTTGTGCGTTTTTGCTCTTTTTGCCATAGTACTTTGGACTACTTGGCACATAAGCTTTGCCATATCTTGACTCGATCACCCCACGAACCGCTGTGATCGCCTCTTTTGCGATGTTTAGTGAGTCAGTTCTCATATAGGTGATCACCCCGCTAACTCCGCTTGAGGTCTTTACGCCCTCGTAGAGCACTTGAGCGATCTGCATCGTCTTTTTTGGTGTGTAGCCTAGTCTGCTTGAAGCAGCTTGTTGCAGAGTTGAGGTCATAAATGGCGGTGGAGTTGAGCTTTTTCGCTCTTTTGTCTCGATGGAGGCAACTTTAAAGGCATCAGATCTAACACTTTTTACTATCGCATCTGCTGTGGCTTCGTTTTTGATGCTAAGTTTTTCTATCTTATCACCCTTATGGCTTATAAGAGATGACTCTATATCTTTGCTAAAAAGTGTGTCGATGCTCCAAAACTCCTCGCTTACAAAGGCTTGTATCTCCCTTTCACGATCGACTACTATTTTAAGTGCAGATGACTGCACCCTACCAGCTGATAGCCCCTTTTGGATCTTAGAGCTTAGAAGGGGTGAGAGTTTGTAGCCCACTACGCGATCTAGCAAGCGGCGAGCTTGTTGAGCGTTTACCATATCCATATCGATGACGCGTGCGTTTTTGAGCGAGTTCTCTATGGCGGACTTTGTGATCTCGTGAAAAACTATGCGTGGAAGTGTGGCGGGATCTTTCTCTATGGCGTGAGCTATATGCCACCCGATCGCTTCACCCTCGCGATCCTCATCGGTTGCTATATATATGGTACTGCTTTTTTTGGCAAGCTTCTTGATCTCATCGATGGTTGGTTGATTCTCTTTTTCGATGGTGTATGTCGGTACAAGGTGGTTTTGCTCATCTATGGTGATGCCAAAACGGCTCTTTGGAAGATCCCTGATATGCCCTTTTGAGGCGATCACTTCGTAACCTTTACCTAGAAAATTTTTGATCGTTCTTGCTTTTGCAGGTGATTCGACTATGATTAGATCCACTAGTTTTTCCTATTTTTGATTGCGAAAGTGTACCTAAAAATATTTAAATAGTGAAAAGCTACACTTTTTGAGTCTTGCTAGTTGATGGTTTAAATGTAAGAAATAGATAAGTCGCCACTAGCGTAATGATGGACGAGACCAAAAATAGGTGCTGTGGAAAGTGATCATATATAAACCCGCTTGAGAGTGCTCCCACAAATGCCCCTAACCCATAAGCAAGCCCCGAGAAGAGCTGTTGAGCTAGTGAACGGTGAGCATAGAGGTAGAAAAGATAGCTAATCGACGCGGAGTGAAATAGTGCAAAACTAAACGCATGCAGACTCTGCGAAGCAAAAAGCAAAACCACACTACTAGGTGCTATATATATAAGAAGCCATCTTAGCGATGTGATGAGCGTGGTGGCTTGTATGACTCTTAGTAGGTTTAGCTTCAAAAGTGGTGCTTGAGTATATAGCATAGCGATCTCTACTACCACCCCAAAACTCCATAAGTAGATGGTGGTATCGAGTGCTACCCCGCTATCAGTTACGCTGATGGTAAAGAAGTTATAAAACGATCCAAACCCCACCTGCATCAGTATAAATCCACCCCAAAGTCGCCAATCGCGAAGCAGATCTATATCGTTTTTGATCTTTTTTGGCTCTTTGTGTAGAAGTGTGGCGTTTTTGGAGATGATAAAGGCGATAGTAGCAGTAACAATGGCAAGGATTAGCAAAAATAGCAGTGCGGTTTTTGCTCCATCTAGGTGATCTACTAGCAGAAGTGCTACTGCGATAAACCCAAGTGATCCAAAGAGGCGGATCTTGCCATAACGCTCCTTTGCTAAGTAGTACAAAGCTATAAGCTCCAGATATGGAAGCACCAGACTAAGCCCCACTCCAAAAAAGATGTTGGAGATTAAAACACTATAAAAACTCTCTATGGTGAAGTAAAATGAGATAGCACTAAAGACCATAATAAGCAGTGCGGTGTTAAACATTCGCTGATCTATACTTAAGTAACGCATAAAAAATAGTGGAACTATAAAGCGAACAAGCGGTGCAGCTGCAAGTATGATGCCTATCTCACTAGGCGTATAGTGCACCATGGAGAGCACTTTTGGTAAAAATATGACATATATGCCAATAATCGAGAAGTAAAAGAAGTAAAAGGAGGCTAGAAGAGTTGGCATAGCGGAATTATAGCCTAAGATCTAATATTTAAATACTGTTATATTTTATTGTTTTATAATTATTATTGATTTAGATCAATCTTGAAGTGTAATAATTAATTATAATACTAAAAGATAGATTAATACTAGGAGTCTAAGTCTATGATAAAAGAGCTACGAGAGGAGGACTTTATAGTCTCAAAAACTGATCTCAAAGGTCGTATAACCTACTGCAATAGGATCTTTATGGATATGTGCGAATATAGTGAGTCAGAGCTTATAGGTAAGCCTCACAACATTATCCGCCACCCAGATATGCCAAAGGCGGTTTTTAAACACCTGTGGAGTGAGTTGCCTCAAAAGAGAGAAGTTTTTGCATATGTAGTCAATAAAACCAAGCACAATAACGACTACTGGGTCTTTGCCAACATAACTGCTACAACAAATGAGAGTGGCAACATAATCGACTACTACTCAGTTAGACGCCGTCCAAACCCAAAGGCACTAGAGGCGATCAAACCCATCTATGCAAAGATGTTGGAGGTAGAAAAGAAAGAGGGCGTTGATGTCTCTATGAGAGTTCTTAGTGAGCTTTTAGCAGAGAAGGGTGCAACCTTAAACGAACTTAATGTTTACCTGCAAAATCAATAGCTTTGGTTTTTTAATGTTATCAAAATGTTATACTTTTGAAAACTATTTTTGGGAGTACTTATGTTAAGAGAGCTAAATGAAGATGATTTTATAGTCTCAAAGACTGATCTAAAGGGTCGTATCATCTATTGCAACAGAGTTTTTATGGATCTAGCACAAAGGAGTGAAGAGGAGTTACTAGGCAAGGCACACAACATTATCCGCCACCCAGATATGCCAAAGGCGATCTTTAAGTACCTATGGAGTGAACTGCCTACAAAAAGGGAGGTTTTTGCGTATGTTATAAACCGTGGAAAACTAGGTGATGACTACTGGGTATATGCTAACTTTACAGCTAGTATAGATGCAAATGAGCAGATCGTGGACTACTACTCAGTTAGACGCCGTCCAAACCCAAAGGCACTAGAGGTGATAGTGCCTCTATATGCAAAGATGTTGGAAGTGGAGCGACGCGAGGGCGTTGATGCTTCAATGAAAATCCTAACAGATATACTAGAAGATAAAGGAGCAAATTTCAATGAGTATATTATCTATCTTCAAAACAAACCATAGTAAAAATAGCTCTTCTGCTATGCTAGATAAGATGCTAACTATCATAGAAGAGATAGCAGAGGGCAAGCTAAGCTCACGCATCACAAACATACGCAAAGATGGCTCAAGAGAGTGCAAATTTGCATGGGCACTAAATGACGCACTAGATCAACTAGAGGCGTTTATGCGAGACACTCAAACCTCCATAGAGAGTGCTGCTAGAGGGGAGTCATACCGCACCACAAACCCGACAGGACTTCATGGGATCTTTAGACTAACAGCCCAGAAGCTAAAACTCGCAGTTGAGGGGATAAACACAGGGCTAGATGTGAAAAGACGAGCTGATCTAACGGCTAAACTAAGTGATCTAGGTGGTGGTATAAGTGGCGGGCTAAAGGTTATACAACAAGATATATCAGTCTGCCAAAAAGGGACAGATGAGATCAACAACTCCTCTCAAATAACCGCAGATCTATCAAACAAAAGCTTAGCAAATGCAGAACAGATGAGCCAAAAACTAAGCGAGCTTATAACTTCTATAAACGACTCTCACGAGGTTGTTGTGATGCTTGAGCAGAGATCTCGTGACATCAGTGGCATAGTAAATCTCATCAAAGATATAGCAGATCAGACGAACTTACTTGCTCTTAATGCTGCCATCGAAGCTGCAAGGGCGGGCGAGCATGGACGAGGGTTTGCGGTGGTTGCTGATGAGGTGCGAAAGCTTGCAGAGCGAACCCAAAAAGCGACTCAAGAGATTGAGATCAACATCTCAACCATACAGCAAGAGACAAATGAGATCAGAAACTCCTCAGATAGCATCACTTCAATCGCGACAGAGTCCAACGAGATAGTTGGTGAGTTTTATAGCACATTTAAAGAGCTAAGCGAGCATGCTAAGAGTACATCTGTAACATCAGAAACTATCAATAACCAGCTATTTACTACACTTGTAAAGGTGGATCATATAGTCTATAAGTCTTATGCCTACTCCGCCATACTAAACCAAGATCAAGATAGAGCATTTGCAGATCATACAAGTTGCAGACTCGGCAGATGGTACTATGGAGATGGCAAAGAGAAGTTTGGCTCAACTAACGCATACAAAGATATAGACGCTCTGCATAAAAATGTGCACGATATGGTGCTTAAAAATTATGAGTATGTCAAAGAACACAAAGTCTATAAAGGCTCAAATCATAGCACTATATATGGCAACTTTGCATCTATGGAGAAGAGTTCGAGCGATCTCTTCACCAAGCTTGACAAAATGATCGAAGAGTATGCTCAAAAAAGCAGATCTTAAGGATTTGTTTGCTAATGGTTTACCTCATATAGCTAAAATTTTATATCTCGACTGTATCTAAATCCCCAAAGATGCAAGAGGGATATCGCCTATAAATTATTACATTATCTCCACTAACTCCCCTTTAGTTGGAGATAATAGGGTACAATACCTTTTATGAAATCACTCCTCCTTTTTACGCTAAACTCGAGGTACACCCATACCTCGATAGCACTTAGATCTCTCTACGCAAACCTAAAAGATCTACAACAAAATGCACAAATAGTTGAACACACCATCAATGAGTCGCTCTCAAGTGTAGCAGAGTCGCTACTTGATAAAAAAGCAGACATCATCGGCATGGGAGTATATATCTGGAACGCTTCACAGATCGCAAGTTTGGGGCGTATCATAAAAAAGCTCTCGCCAGAGACGATCATAGTACTAGGTGGTCCAGAGGTATCGCATGAGCCGTTTCGAGTCGATTTTGGCTTTGCTGATCATATAGTCCAAGGTGAGGGAGAGGTTAGTTTTTATGAGCTATGCAAGGATCTCATAGATGGTAAAAAGCGAGATCGCACGATTAGATCTAGCATACCAGATGTCAAAAAGCTTGCCCTGCCCTACCGATTTTATAGCGATGAAGATATAAAAAACCGCTACATCTATGTGGAGGCGTCAAGAGGTTGCCCTTTTGAGTGTGAGTTTTGCCTCTCCTCTATCGATGAGAAGGTGAGAGCCTTTGATCTAGATCTTTTCATTGGCGAGCTTGAGGGGCTTTGGGATCGTGGTGCAAGAGAGTTTAAGTTTATAGATCGCACATTTAACCTCAACATAAAAACCGCAAACACCCTGCTAGAGTACTTTTTGGCAAAAGAAGAGGAGTTTTTTGTCCATTTTGAGGTAGTGCCTGATCACTTCCCACACTCTCTAAGAGAGAAGATAGCTCTTTTTAAAAAAGGCTCTTTACAGTTTGAGATCGGCATACAGACGCTAAATCCACGCATAGCTAAAAACATCTCTCGCAACTTAGATCTTGCTAAGATCAGAGACAACATCGCATTTTTAGAGCAAACTAGTGCTCATATACATCTAGATCTTATCATCGGACTACCTGATGAAGATCTTGCAAGTTTTGGCAAAAACCTTGATGAGCTTGTAGCACTAAGTGGGAGTGAGATCCAGCTAGGAGTTCTTAAAAAGCTCTCTGGCACTACGCTAAATCGCCACGACATAGAGCATGGTATGGTGTATAGCGATGAGCCACCCTACGAGGTGATGCAAACCTCGCATCTTAGCTACAAAGAGCTATTTGTTATGAAGCGGTTTGCTAGATATTGGGATCTATTTTATAATAGTGGCAACTTCAAAAAAAGCATCAAGCTCCTATGGGACGAAAAAGGCGTTAAGGGGAGTGTTTTTGAGGCATTTTATAGCTTTGCGATCTGGTTTTATGACAAGGTTGGCTCAACTCATCAGATCGCACTTGATAGACAAGCGGAGCTTCTTTTTGACTATCTTTGTAGTGATCAAAAAAGAGATAAACAAGCCGTCGCAGAAGTGCTTTTAGCAGATCTACTCCGCATAAAAGGTAGAAAAGTGCCACACTTTTTAAGAGAGTTTGCCACTGATCTAAAACCCACCAAAGGCGTTACCAAAAATAGCTACACAAAAAGACAGAGCTAGATCAAACTTATTTATAAGTTTTTTATAGTACAATTATAGCTATTTGATCTCTATGAGGAGAGTTGATGGATCTAAGTGTTATATTGGGCTTGTTAGGTGCCCTATCGTCACTATCAATTGGGAATATTCTTGAGCATGGTAACCCGTTAGATCTTCTCGCCTTACCATCGATTATTATTATATTTCCAACCGCTATGGCTGCTGCTATATCTGCAACAGACTCCAAATATGTAAAGGGTGCGTTTAAAAACTTAGGTCCGATAGTCTTTAAAAAAAGTACCGTAGATCTGCCCGCTCGTATAAAAGAGATCGTCGAGCTATCGACTCAAGCTAGAAAAGATGGGCTACTCTCGCTTGAGCAAAAGCTCTCTGGCATAGACAACGATTTTTTAAAACAAGGTCTTAGTATGGCGGTTGATGGAAGTGAAGTCGATAGCATAGTTGAGACTATGGAGCTAAGCATCGAAGAGACAGAGCACTACTACCACGGATGTAGCCACTACTGGCTACTAGCGGGCGAAACATCTCCCGTTATGGGGCTTATCGGTGCGGTTATGGGGCTAATCCTCGCACTTCAAAAACTTGATGATCCACCAGCGATGGCACACGGTATCGCAGGGGCATTTACCGCAACTGTTACAGGGATCGTTGCAGCTTATGTTGTCTTTGGACCATGGGGTAACAAAATGATGGCAAAATCGCATCACATAGTAAAGGAGCAAAAGCTTATGCTTGAGGGTATTGTTGGGATCGTAAATGGTGACAACCCGCGTGCACTAGAGGCAAAACTTCTAAACTACCTCTCACCAGCAGAGCCAAAAGTATCACAGTTTGACAAGTAGCAGATATGGCGAAAAAACATAAGTGTAAAAAGTGTCCAGCTTGTCCACCGGGTGAGAAGTGGGCGGTTCCACTAGCGGACTTCTTCTCGCTTCTACTTGCACTTTTTATCGCACTTTTTGCCATCGCATCGGTCAATACCGAGAAGATGAAAGCACTAAAAGAGGAGTTTGTGAAGATCTACGACTACTCACCTGTTTCTGAGACTATATTTCCCGTCATTCAGATGCAACCAGAAGCAGATAGCACCGAGAGCGACAACACTAACCACCCGCAAGGGCAGTCGATGATCAAGGAGTCAGGCTCCGCTCAAAGCGAAGAGGTACCTCAAGAGGATATCCAATCAACCATCTCTCAGATCCAAGAGCTACTTGCTCAAACATCTAGTGGTGGTGCTCAAGGTCCACTTGATCAAGTGGTTGATGGCGTGCTTTTAAAACTCCCTGCATCGGTGCAGTTTACAAAAGGTAGTCACGAAGTAAACAACGCCGATATGCAACTCTTTATCAAACGAGTAGCGATGATCACAAAAGCTCTACCAAGTAGTATAAACATAACCATAAGAGGGCACGCCAACAACTTCACAGGCTCACTTGATGCACTAGATCTATCATCAAAAAGAGCTAGTGCGGTACTCGCAGAGCTAGTCAAGATAGGCATAGATGAGTCAAGACTCTCCATTGCAGGCTTTGGTGCTACTTCGCCACTTGCAGTAGAGGGCAAAGATCTCTACAAAAACGATCGAGTGGAGTTTTATATATTTATGCCAAGCATAAACAAAACAAACCAAAAAGAGAGCAAAACTATACTAGATATACTAAAGGACAAAAATGAAAAGAAAAAAGATCTATAACCCAAACTCAAACGAGAGTGCAAGCCAGCGAAGAATCTTTGGTGGTAACCCAACGGGTATCTTTGAGCTAAATGACATCAAATACCAGTGGGCGTACAACCTCTGGGAGGTTATGCTAAATAACACATGGTTTCCAAAAGAGGTCGATATGACCAAAGATGTGAGCGACTACAAACACCTAACTGAGATCGAAAAAGCATCTTATGACAAGGCGTTAGCTCAGCTTATATTTATGGATAGCTTACAAACCAATAACCTCATCGACAACATAAATCCATATGTGACAAGTCCAGAGATCAACCTCATACTTGTGCGTCAGTCGTATGAAGAGGCTCTTCACTCGCAAAGCTACGCGGTGATGGTAGATAGTATCTCTACAAACTCCAAAGAGATCTACGATCTTTGGCGTCGCGATATGATGCTAAGAGGCAAAAACGATGCGATCGCTAGAGTCTATGAGGAGCTTGCGAGTGATCCAAGCGAGCGAGGCTTTGTAAAGGCGTGCTTTGCCAACCAGATACTTGAGGGGATCTACTTTTATAGCGGGTTTGCTTACATCTACACGCTTGCAAGAAGTGGTAAGATGCTAGGCTCTGCTCAGATGATCCGCTTTATCCAAAGAGATGAAGTGACTCACCTTGTGCTGTTTCAAAACCTCATAAATACTCTCAAAAAAGAGAGACCTGATCTATTTGATGAGGCACTAAAAGCAGAAGTGTATGAGATGTTTAAAGAAGCAGTTAGACTTGAGAGCGACTGGGGCAAGTACATCACAGGCGGGCAGGTTTTAGGACTAACTGATGCCATCATAGAGCAATATATACAGTACTTAGCAGATGATCGCCTCTCTGCGGTGGGACTAGAGAAGCTATACAATGTCTCAAATCCTATCAAATGGGTAGATGACTTTGCGAAGTTTAACGACCAAAAGTCCAACTTTTTTGAGGCAACTGTCACAAACTACTCAAAAGGGAGCTTAAGCTTTGATGATGATTTTTAGATCTTTTGTGCTACTGCTACTTTTAGTATCAACGGGACTAGCTAGAGAGTATAAGGCGGTTTTTGACTGTGCATCTGGCGATATGGGCTATGTAGCAAGCAGAATGTTTTTAGTAGAGCGAACTATGGATATGATGAACGAGGCGGGCGATAGTACTAAGTTTGCCATCACCATACATGGCGGGTGTGCTCCCATCGTTGCAAAAGAGTATGATGAGTTTGTCAAAGAGAGTGAGCTTGAGAGCACAAAACTAGCTCAAGATCAGCTCAAAAAGCTAAAAAGCCTCGGCGTAGATGTGGTGGTGTGTGCGATGAGTCTAAACGCCAACACTATCGATGAAAGCGAGGTGATCAAAGAGGCTAGTATCTCTAAAAATAGCTTCATCGAAACCATCGCTTACCAAAATGATGGCTACGCACTCATGGTTTTTGAGTAGAGATGATCAAGCACCTTGTTTCACTGCTTTTTGATAGTGTGCCACAAAAGCACGACAAAAACTTAGAAAAACTACTCTCCTTAGTAAGTAAGTGCGAGAGTAGCTCGCTTATAGTTGCTCCTGAGGTCTTCTTAGGCGGGTTTGATTATGAGAACTTAGACTCGCTTTTAGATCTTGCACCACTAGCTACTGCAAAACTCAAAGAGGTATCGCAAGATCGTATCATAGTCACAACGATGCTAGAACGAAGCGGTGATGAGATCTACAACTTTGCTAAGGTCTTTTATGGTGGAGAAGTGGTGCACCAAAGAGCAAAAGCTAAGCTTTTTCGCTTCGGCGATGAGCACAAATATATGAGCGAGGGTAGCTTTGATGAGGTAGAGATCATTGAGGTTGCAGGCATAAAACTAGGTGTAGTTATCTGCTTTGAGCTTAGGTTTAAAGAGTTGTGGCAACAACTTGAGGGGTGCGACATCATCGCAGTAACTGCGTGGTGGGGCGAGGCTAGAAGCCAAAACTTCGCAAGTCTTACAAATGCACTAGCTATCATAAACCAGTGCTTTATCGTGGCAAGCGACTCACAAAACAGGAGTTGCACGGCACTTAGTGGCATAGTAGATCCATTTGGCATAGAGGTGCGAAATGGCAAAGATGAGATAAAAAGTGTAGAGTTTAGTAAAAAACGCATAGAGAGTATGAGAAGGTATATGAATGTTGGTATTAAATAAGATCACCGCCTCAAGGGTCGCAAAGATGGTAGATGAGTGTGAAAAGCACTTCCCGCTCTCTAAAAGCGTGCGAGAGGCGATGTGCAGAGTAGATCGTGAGGAGTTTGTACCTGCAGGGCTTCGCTCAAACGCCTACAAGCTAGATCCGCTCCCTCTTAGTGCCAACCAGTGGATCAGCTCTCCGCTAACTGTGGCAAAGATGAGTGAGTATATCATCGCTAGACCTTATGATCGCGTGCTTGAAGTGGGGTGTGGCAGTGGCTATCAAGCTGCGGTGCTATCTGGGCTATTTCGTGGAGTTTTTACCATAGAGCGGGTGGAGCATCTGCTTTTGGAGGCGTTAGATCGCTTTAGAAGACTTGAGATCGCAAACATAAGTGCAAAAGTGGGCGATGGGCAAGAGGGGTGGAAGCAGTATGCACCATATGATCGCATACTCTTTTCTGCTACTGCAGATGAGATCCCACAAGCTCTTTTTGATCAGCTAGCAGATGATGGCGTGCTAGTAGCACCTATGAGAACGGGCAATACTCAAACGATAGTTCGCTTTATAAAGAGTGGCGGAAGCATCAGCAAAGAGGAGCTTGAGGAGTGCGACTTTGTACCAATAGTAAGTGGGGTGATAAAATGATAGAGCATATGGGTGTTAAGTATAGCTTACCAAAAGTGACACTTTTGCAACATAGCGGGATCGGAGTGGCGGAGGTTGCTGCTCGCACCTGCTATGATAGCTTTGGCGGGAGTGAAAATAGTGCTATCTCCTCGCTTAGCAGTGGCATAGATATAGATGAGATCAACGCTATTGAAAACTCGGAGCTTTTAAAAGATCTAGCGTGGACATACTTTCACCACTCCATACTAGAGCACGCAAGCTTAAGCTACCTTGTGCGAGGAACTAGCCGTGGTGTGCTTCAAGAGCACGCACGCCACCGCCTGCAAGCCATAAGTGTACGAAGTACTCGCTACACTATGAGCTCACTCATCAACGCCTATGTCGCATCTAGGGGCGATGTGAGCTTTTTTGCCAAAAAGATCAAAGATCTAGATATGCTAATTACTCTTGATGATGAGTATAACACCATCGAGATAGAAATGATCTTTAACAAGCTAAAGTGGCAACACTCAAAACTAGAAAATTTCTACGAGGTAGCAGTTGCAAAAAGTAGCTTAGAACTGCTTAGTATAGAGAGTAGCGAAGAGCTTTATGAGGCACTAGAGGCGGGCAAAAAGAAGCGAAATGTAGGTGATGCATTTAAGCATATAGTGAGTGATAACTTCAAAGTCGATATGGTAGTAACATTTAACATACGAAGTCTAAAAAACTACTTCACGCTTCGTGATAGTGGATCTGCATACTTTCTCATACGCCACCTAGCAAGAGCGATGAAAGAGGCAACTCCACAAAAATATCTAGATCTAATCATAAAAGGATAAAAAGATGACAAAATACCTACTTATCGCTAGTTTGGTGCTACTAAGTGGCTGTTCTCGCTACGAGTTTAACGCCTCGATGTGTGAAGATATCTCGCCAAAGAGCGATCCATCTCTTATAGAGAAGTGTCGCAACTACAACGAGGCAGAAGCCACAAAAGCGATGAATAAAAAAAGCAAGAAAAATGTTCTGGATAAAGAGGATATTATAGAGTACAACAAAAAGGATTGATATGAGTTTAGAAGTACAGTTAAAAGAAAGAAGCCTCAACACTTGCGAGCTTTGCAAAAGAGATGAAGATCTAAGTGTTTATGAGCTTGAGCCATTTGATGATAGTGCATCAAGAGCGGTATATTTGTGCCAAAAGTGTCAAGATGAGATAGCAAAAGATGATCTTGATGAGAGCTACTTTATGTTTCTAAATGACACTATGTGGAGTGAACATGGTGCGGTGGTAGCACTTAGTTATAGACTACTAAAACGCCTAGGTAGAGCGGATCTGCTGGATATGATCTACCTTGATGATGAGACAAAAGCGTGGGTTGATGATGTCAGAGAAGATCTTGTAGTCAAGGACTCAAACGGGGTAGATCTAAGAGCTGGTGATAGTGTCACCATCATCAAAGATCTTGAAGTAAAAGGTGCAGGATTTACCGCTAAGCGAGGCACAATGGTCAAAAATATAACTATACCACAAGATGTTGAGGGGCATATTGAGGGGCGAGTAAATGGAGTAAAGATCTACCTAAAAGCAGAGTTTTTGAAAAAAGCATGAGAAAAAACGAACGCTTTTACCCTACAAAAGATGACTTTAGAGATCCATTTGCAAGGGATAGAGATCGCATAATCCACTCTGAGAGCTTTAGAAAACTAGAGTACAAAACACAAGTCTTTATAAACCACGAGGGGGACTACTTCCGTACCCGCCTCACCCACTCGCTAGAGGTTTCACAGATCGCAAGAAGCATCTCAAGCCATATTGATCTCAATGAGACTCTAGCAGAAGTAATCGCCCTGTCGCACGATCTAGGACACACTCCATTTGGGCATATCGGAGGCGATACACTCGATGAGTGCTTAAAAAACGATGGTTTTGTAAATGGTTTTGAGCACAACTTTCAAAGCTTTAGAGTAGTTACTAAACTAGAGAAAAGGTATAGTGGCTTTGATGGGCTAAACCTCACATTTGCCACCATAGAGGGGATACTGAAGCACTCATACCCATACAAAAAGAGCTTTATGCCCGCTATCATCGATGAGACTTTTGATCTAAGCGTAGATCCCTCACTTGAAGCGATGATAGTAGATCGCTCAGATGAGATCGCATACATAAGCCATGACATAGACGATGGGATAAACTCTGGTCTTATAAGCTTAGAAGATCTGCGTGAGAGTAGCATCATAGAGGGTGTGCTAAGACGGGTAAATGATGAGGGTGTAAAAAAGAGCGAAGAGGGAGTTTTTCGCTACCGCTTCATCTCGCATCTCATAAATGAGCTTATATACTCGCTCATTGAACACTACAAAACTTCGCAAAACATTGGGTTTGAGAAGGCTTTAGAGAGTGAGATCAAAAAGCTTAAAAAGCTACTCTTTAAAAAGCTATATAGACATGAAAAGATTATGATCAAGATGTTTGCAGGCTCTGAAGCGATCAGAGGTCTTTACAAAGCTCTTATGAGTGAGCCTAAAATGCTACCGATAAAGCACTACAAAAAGCTAGAAAATGAGAAAAAACATAGAGCAGTAGCTGACTATATAGCTTCACTTAGTGATAGATCTGCACTTAAACTTTATGCTGAAATGTATGGAAGAGGTTAAAAAGGTTTGAGGTTAAAAGATGCAAAGGGTGCGTGTGGAGAACCCACACGCTAGGCTATTACAGGCGTGACTCGTAGCGTCTAAGCATATATAGACGCTTAAGCATTTTTTTGCGAGATGCGATTTTGAACTTCTTGCGTTTTTCGGTTTCAGTTTCGTGAAATCGTCTAGCTCTAACTTCTGTAACGATTAGGTTACGATCAGTCTGCTTTTTAAAACGGCGGTAAGCTGCTTCAAAATTGTCATCTTGGCGTACAATGATACCTGGCATATCATCACCCACTTTCATTAAATTTGAACTGAAATTATAACTATTTTAACTTAATTTAACCTATGCTAACACTCTAAATCATAAGTTTGGTTAAAATCATATAAAATTTATGAAAAATAGCAAGTAATTGATTTTGATCAACCTCATCAAAAGATTAATCAGATAATATTTCTCTGATTTAAAAACTTGACTATCTACATTAGATTGTCCCGAATCTTTTATCACCCTACCCTTTGTAGTCGGTTTTTAAATTTAATTTCTCCTTCTAAAATAGGCAATTTTGCCTATTTTAACTACCAAAACTGTATAATCAAACTATGATAAATCCCGACTCCATCGAAGCACTAAAATCACAACTTGACATCGTAGATGTAGTAGGCAACTATATAGAGCTTAAAAAAAGCGGTGCGAACTTCAAAGCGATCTGCCCCTTTCATGATGAGAAAACCCCATCTTTTGTAGTAAGCCCAGCTAAGCAGATCTACCACTGTTTTAGCTGTGGTGCAGGGGGTGATAGCTTAAAGTTTGTGATGGAGCATGAGAAGCTTAGCTACCCCGAAGCGATCGAAAAACTAGCAAGCAACTATAACTTTTCGCTTAGCTACACAAGCGGTAAAAAACAGAGCGATAACTCTAAGATCTTAGAAGATCTGCACGCTTTTTATAAAAAAGAGCTAGCCACCAACAGAGTTGCGATGGAGTATCTAAAAAGTAGAGGCATCTCGCAAGCAAGCATAGAGAGATTTGGCATAGCTTATGCCCCTAGCTCACAAGCTACGCTCTCGTTTTTGAGATCAAGCTTTGTAAGTGCCAAAGATGCCTTAGATGTGGGTGTTATGGCGAGTGGCGAGGGTGGTTACTACGCAAGGTTTATAGAACGCATCATCTTCCCCATAGCACTCCCAACAGGTAAGATCGTAGGTTTTGGCGGTCGAACACTAAGTGGCAACATGGCAAAGTACCTAAACTCGCCTCAAACTAAGCTATTTAACAAGTCAAGACTCCTCTACGCCTACGATCTTGCGAGTAAAAGTATCTACAAAAAACGCTCCATCATCATTGCAGAGGGTTATATAGATGTGATCATGCTTCATCAAGCAGGCTTTGATAACACTGTGGCGACTCTTGGGACTGCTCTAACGCCAGATCATCTCCCACTGCTTAGAAAAGGCTCACCTAGCGTAATCATGGCGTATGACTCCGATCAGGCTGGGCTTGATGCTGCTATGAAGGCTTCAAGACTCCTAGCATCTCACAACTTTAGCGGAGGTGTGGCGATATTCAAAAGTGGCTACGACCCAGCAGATATGGTTAGCTCTGGGCTAAGTGATGAGCTAAGAGAGATCTTTACTACTCCAAAACCATTTGCATCTTTTGTGCTAGATGGGATCATAAGCTCATACAACCTAAGAGATCCACTGCAAAAAGAGAGTGCCTTTGGTGAGTCTATGGAGTTTTTAAAAACGCTCTCGCCTATCGTTGGGGAGGAGTATAAAAAAGATCTCATCTCCAAACTAGGCATAGATCCATCGCTTGTTAGACTAACTAACACCTTTGTTAGTAGAAATACCAACACTGCCCCAAATAGGGACACTTTGGAGCTAACACTCATAAAAACAGTGTTAGAAAAAGAGGCTTTTGCAGAGACGATACTTGATGTTATAGAGCCATCTATGATGATGTTTCACGCCTCGCAGATGCAAAAGGCACTCTCAAGTAGGAGTGAAGATAGCGAGCTTGTCGGGATCCTTATAGATGATGACATAAAGAGCATCGATACGCAAGATGAGTTAGTAAGAGAGCTTGCAAACTTTCTAAGCAGACACTACGAAAGAGAGCTTAAAAAACTAACTATGCGTACAGATCTACCTTTTGAGAAAAAAGTGTATGAGATCCGTCGCTATAAAGATCTAATAGTTAGGCTTAAAAAAGGTGAACTTGTAATAGTTTAATGTTATAATTAAGCAAAAAGGAACACCACTAAATGAAGGCGATCGCACTATTTAGCGGCGGGCTAGACTCAACACTTGCCATAAAACTCATCATCGAGCAGGGTATCGAGGTGCTTGCTATCAACATAAACACAGGCTTTGGAAGCACTCACGATCGCCTAGAGCATATGCAAAATATGTGCGATCAGGTGGGTGCAAAGCTTCGTATCATCGATATAGAAGATGAGTATCTCCAAGATGTTCTTTTTGATCCAAAGCATGGTTATGGCAAAAACTTCAACCCCTGTATAGATTGCCACGCTAAGATGTTTGCCGTAGCTAGAAGGGTGATGCAAGATGAGGGGGCGAGCTTTCTCATAAGCGGTGAGGTGCTAGGTCAGCGTCCTATGAGCCAAAATGCACAAGCTCTGCAAACCGTGCTAGATGAGAGTAACTGTGATGGTCTGCTACTTCGCCCACTCTCTGCTAAAGCTCTAGCACCAACTATCGCGGAGCTAGAGGGGTGGGTGGATCGCGAAAAACTAGAGGGCATCGTCGGTAGAAGTAGAGATCGCCAACTTGAGATCGCCCGCGAAATGGGGCTTGATGACTTTGAGTCCCCTGGGGGAGGTTGTCTGCTAACTGATGAGAACTTCTCAAGAAAGATGTTTGACTTTATAAGGTATGACACATTTGAAGTTAGTGACATACCTGTTATGAAGTTTGGCAGACACCTAAGACTATCTGGCGGTGCAAAACTCGTTGTGGGCAGAAACCAAGAGGAAAATGCACACTTGCAAAACATCACAAGCCCAAAGTATCTGCACATAAAAACGCTAGGTCTTCCAGGCCCTCACTCTTTGCTAAGTGCAAACGCAAGCCCTGAAGATAAGGCACTTGCAAGCAGGATCGTGCTAACTTACTGCAAGACTAAAGAGGGCGAAGAGTATGAGCTAGCGTTTGATGAGCAGAGCATCAAGTCCACACCTCTAGCTAGTAGAGATGAGATAAAACCATACACCATTACAAAATAAGGAGAAGTTATGTCTGGAATCTATTTTTCATACAAAGACTTAAAGAGTCTGCTGGATCTAAACATCGCACTTGCACATAGGCTAAATACGCTAGAGGTTCAAACTTTTGCACTGATGCACTGTGATCTTAGTGGGATTGATACTAAAGTGGTAAAGGAGTTTGTAAAGACGGTGCTTCGTGAGAGTGATATAGCTACAAACTACAAAGATGACTACTTTTTTATACTCCCACTAACAGACAAATATGGTGCGACTTTTGTTTTAGAGATGATCGCGGAGTTTTTCGATCGTGAGGTTAGCACTGCACTTGTGGAGTACCCAAAAGATGCGGACACCGCAGAAGCGATGATAGAGAGACTTCAACGCTTTAGCCAGAGTGATCTTAGCTTTTTAGATGAGTTTTACTAAGATCTTAGATCTACTTATGGCTTTGGAATAGTTTATGCTTATATTTGTGCAACCACATAAAATAGGGGCACAAAATGTTACCAGAAGGTACAAAAGCAAAGGCAAATCTAAAGTCAAACCCGCTCTTAGCACTTCTGCAAACTCCTAAAAAAGTTGCAGGCGATGAGAGCAAAAGTGGCAATTTTCTCGAACTTCTAAAGAGGATAGGTGAACAAAAACAGCTAGCTCTAAAAGATCCAAAACTTCTCAAAAAAGTCCTACCAAACGAAACAAAACAACAACTTGGCGATGAGAGCAAAACAGCACCTACTCAAAAAGGTGATCTCTTAGCTTCGCTGATGCAAAAAGTGGGCAAAGATGTGCTCAAAACTCCCATCATCAAAGCCACGCAAGACGCAAAAACTAGCGAGATCATAGAGCCAAAAATCGCCTCAAAAGCGGAGTTTAAAGAGCTAAAAGCACTCATCTCTGTGGCAAAAGATCTCATAAAAGATAAGCTACTCTCTAGCGATGAGTACATAAACAAAAAAGCAAAAGATCTACCAAATAACCTCAAGTCTCTTGTAAAAGTAGCAAAAGATCTAGGTCTTGATCTACAAAAGATCACCCTAGAGAGTGTAGCAGAGTTTGAACAGACTAACCAGCAAGAAAAACCTCGTTTTGCCACACTTAGCTCAAAAAACTTTCTCGAAGCAAAAGCCGATACAAAGATAGCACAAAACACTCTAGTACCACAAAAAACAGAGCAAAAGAGTGATCTAACAAGCATGATCGCTTTGGTCAAAGATACTAAAGATGCCAAAAATAGCGAAGAGATGCCCAAAATAGAGCGGATCTTAAAAGAAGATGATCCAAAAGTAGTAGATCTAAAAACAAAAGAGGCAAAAGACAAAGATCTACCAAAAGTGGCAAAAAGCGAAGAGCAAAAAACGCTAGATCCAAAGGCACAAGAGCTAAAAACATCGCATCTAAATCCTGAAGAGCCAAAGAGCACTCTAGCAGATCACAAAGAGGCTAAAACCTACTCAAGTGAGTACACAAATAGCACAGAGGAGACAAAGACGCTAGAGCAAACACCCGCTCAAAGAGTTGAGCCAACGCTTAGCTCTCTTCTAAGAGGCAGCGAAGCGACACAAACCAAAGATGACTCCATGCAAGCTGATGGGGTAGCAAACATAAAGAGCACAAACTCACTAGATGTAAAGATCAAAGAGGCAAAAACTATGATCAAGTATCTATCTGAAGATATCAAAAAGAGCATCGAAGAGTATAGACCACCATTTATGAGGATCAAACTTCAACTAAACCCAAAAAACTTAGGTGAGATGGATCTAACGGTGGTGCAAAGAGGTAGTAGCATGCACATCACGCTATCATCTAACAATGCTGCTATAAATATGCTCTCGCTCAACCAAGCAGATCTTAGAGCACAACTACAACATAGTGGCATACAAAATGCTTCACTAAACTTTAGTAGCTCAGATCAACATAGCGACCACGCTGGAAGCTCGGCACATCAGCAAGAGCAAAGAGAGAGACAGCACGCTGCTAGAGAGTATAAGTACGCCTCCAAAGGCGAAAGCGATCTAGGCGAAGCTAGTGAGGAGATCTTAAGCTCACTAGAGATAGTTATACCAAAGTATATTTAAGGAGCACAAAATGGCGATCACATCAACGGGAGAAAACGCAGCAACACACGCAGAGTATGAGTCTAAAGTAGAGAAAAAAGACAAAAGCGTACTAGGCAAAGATGACTTTTTGAAGCTTCTACTTGTAGAGCTTCAATACCAAGATCCAACCGCACCGATGGATAGTGAGAAGATCCTCTCTCAAACATCACAGCTTGCGACTTTAGAATCAGCTAACAACACCAACAAAGCGTTGGAGGAGCTTGCCGCAGCTCTAGGAAGCTCACAGCAGTTTAACACTATCGCGGCGATTGGCAAGATGGCAGATATTGGAAGCAATGCCATCATACATGAAGAGGGCAAAGATACTACATTTGATATGTACTTCCAAGATGATGTCAAGTTTGGAAGCGTGGAGATCTTAGATGGTGATGGCAACATACTAAAAACACTTAGCATAGATGAGAAGACAAAGGGCGTCTATCAGTTTGACTGGGACGGTACAGATGGCTTTGGCAATAGCCTCAAAAGCGGGATCTACTATGTCACAGCTAGCTACACCAACCAAAATGATGAAAAGCAAAAGACTAGAATGGGAGCTTACCCGATCGAGTCTGTGAAGTTTGATGGAGCAGATACCTATGTAAAACTAGGCTCAAGCTATGTCAAACTAGAAGATATCAAAGAGGTTTACTAATGATTCAGGGCTTCTATACAGGGATCAGCGGGATCCAGACGCATCAGTTTGGCATCGACACCGTCGCTGATAATATCGCCAACATCAGCACCGTAGGCTACCGCGAGTATAGAAGCGAGTTTGCCAACCTCTTTAGCAATGCACTAAATAGCACCTCAGCTCTCTCAAGTGTACAGAGCCAAATAGGCATCGGTAGCACAGCAAATGCAACCACTATGAGTACAAAACAAGGCTCTCCACTACAAAGCGAGAGAAGCACAGATCTAGCCATAGAGGGTAGCGGGTGGTTTGGAGTTAGCTCAAGCGATGGGGTGTTTTTCACAAGAGATGGTAACTTTGGCTTCAACAGCAACTATGAGCTAGTAAGCCCTGATGGCTACTATCTGCTAGGTACAGTTGGATCAAACATAAGTGGAAGTGTACTAACCTCGCAAGAGGAGAACATCGCTCTAGGTGAGCCTTCAAAGCAGCAAAAACTGCAGTTCCCCCCAGAGCTTCACTTTAGCGTACAACCAACCACCGAAGCGAAGTTTTTTGGCAACCTCACATCGCTAGATCAGATGCGAGTAGTAAGCGTTAAAGCGATCGATGAGCAGAGTAACACAAACGGCATACAAGTTGAGTTCACTAGAGCAGATCCAGATGATGCGACTATATGGAATATGCGTGTATTTACCCATAACAACGACTTTAACCAAGAGAGAGATCCTCTTACTGGCGAGATAAAATATGTCCCATCGGTTATCTATGATGAGCAGTTTGGAGTCGCAAAGTTTGATGACAACGGGGCACTTATATCCACCTCGATAAATAGCATAAACAACAATGGCACCTCGGTTAAGCTTAACTTTGGAAGTGGATATAGCGGTCTTGTGGCAAATGGTGAGAGCTACTCGCTCTCAAGTACATCAGATGGCAAGATAGCGGGCGAGCTTGAGGGGTATAGCATAGGCAAAAATGGTCAGATCCTAGCAAGCTTTACAAATGGTGAGCAGAGTAGTGTAGGCAGTGTCGCACTCTACCACTTCATAAATGATCAAGCCCTTGAGAGAGTTGGATCTAACAAGTTTATGCAGAGTCAAAACAGCGGTGTGCCATTTTTCCAAAAAGATATCTTTGGCAACAACACCGCTAGCGGGATCTTAAGCTCTATGCTTGAGAGTTCAAATGTGGATCTAAGTACTGCTATGAGCGAGCTTATAGTGATGCAGAGATCATTTGATGCAAACGCAAAGTCCATCACAACAGCTGATGAGATGATCCAAAAAGCGTTGCAGATGCACAAATAGTTGGAACGATAAATGCTTTTAGTTGTTCCAATTTCAAGTGAGTGCCTCCTAGGGAGGCTAGTTAAAGATACCAATAGTTTAAAAAGGATCTAATATGTTAAAGTCACTTTTTTCAGGTGTTTCTGGCTTACAATCGCATCAAATAGCGATGGATGTCGAGTCCAACAACATAGCCAATGTAAACACCATAGGTTACAAATACTCAAGGGTAAACTTCTCAGATCTTCTTGCTCAAACAAGAGCCATAGCAACAGCTCCTCAAGGTGAGCTTGGTGGTAAAAACCCTGTGCAAGTAGGACTTGGGGTAAGTGCAAGCTCTACTACTAGGATCTTCTCGCAAGGATCGATCCAAAACTCAGACAAAAATACCGATGTCGCTATACAAGGCGATGGGTTTTTCATAGTCTCCCCAGATGGCGGAAGTACATATAAGTACACCAGAAGTGGGGACTTTAAGTTTGACGCTTATGGTAACTTTGTCGATAACAACGGCTTTATAGTTCAAGGGTGGCTTAGAAACCCAGACACAGGAGAGGTGGACGCAACCGCACCCATCGTAAACATCAATATCCCACCAGGGCTAACAACACCAGCTAGAGCCACAGAGAAAGTAGTCGTCAAAGCAAACCTCAACTCTGGGCCAAATATAGATCAATACTCTGCGGCTTATAGAGTAGGAAGCACGCCAGTGGGTGGTATAGCTCCAGGGGCGATCGATAAAAATGGCAACCCGATCGCATCAGACAATATGGGTGTAATGTTTAACGAAAAGGGTGAAGCACTAAGCTTGCAAGCTGGTCAAGGTGTATGGATCGGCTTTAGCGAGAGCCGTATGACGGGAGCTGCTCCTGTTGCAGTTCCAGCGGTTGATACCACTGAAACCATAGTTCTTACAATGGACGATAGCTCGAGTGTCTCTATAAGCTACACCCTGCTAGCTGCCAACACGAGTGAGCAAAATGCACAAGTGATCAAAAATGCGATCAATGCCAAAGGTGCTGTTACGGGAGTCATGGCCGAAACTGATGGGGCGGGTACACTAACGCTTGTCAATAACAACCTATCTCCATCAAGCTCGCACAACATCAGAATACAAACAGGTAGTGCAAACGCGGGCTTGGCAGTAGGTGATACTGTCACGGCGTACAAATACACCTACGATCCAGCGGGTGCAACCACAACAGTAGGTGCAAATAAACGCTTCACTACCATAGCAGATCTAAGAGAGGCGATGGAGCTTCAAGCAAGAGCCGATGGAGGGCCAGATAACGCCATCGAGATAGAGATCAATGCTCAAGGTAAGTTTGAGATACGAAACCCAAATGGAACCAACCCAGCTGATGACTATACGGTAAACATAGCAGTAACAGCGGTAGTTGAGAGTGGTGTAACTGAAAATACCCGCTTCACAAGAGCGATGGAAGCACTAAACTCAACACTTCCAGCAGGTGGGCAAGGAAAGGCACTATCACAAAGCTTTAACGCTGCTTCGCACTTTGCTAGTATAGATATTTATGACTCACTAGGCTCAAAACATACGCTTGCAATAGAGTTTAGAAAGGTCTCAAACGACCCTATCACGGGTAGTGAATGGGCGATGTATATCTCAGTACCAGAACCTGGGGCGATCGACACAACTGTGCCTGTAAATGAGAAGCGAGGAACTATTAGGTTTAACAACGACGGATCATTAGCAACCTTTACACCGCCAAACATCAGCTACACCGCCAACAACGGTTCAGCTCCAAACCAGCAAGTCTCACTTATGCTAGGAACTGCAAATGCGTTTGATGGAATGACCAGCTTTGACTCTGCGTCTGCAACATCTGGCATCAGTCAAGATGGTTTTACAGGCGGGGATCTAGTGGGGATTAGGATAGATCAAAGTGGTACTTTGATGGGTTCATTTAGCAATGGTAGAAGCTTTGGGCTTGCACAGATCGCTATGGCGAAGTTTGCCAACAACGAGGGGCTTACAAGCGAGGGGAGTAATGTCTATGTCCAGACTGCCAACTCGGGCGATCCTATCATCGGTACGGCGGCGACTGCGGGGCGAGGGTTTATGCAAGCAGCAGCACTTGAGGCGTCCAATGTGGATCTCTCGCTTGCTCTAACACAGCTCATTATTATCCAACGCGGTTATCAAGCAAATGGTAAGACTATCACCACTTCAGATACTCTCCTAGAGACCCTCATAGGTCTAAAACGGTAGCTCTTTAGCGTGGTAAATGCCACGCTAAGCTTTTTCTATGAGTAGAACAATCATCATCGGTTCAGGTATAGCAGCTCTTACAACTGCACTAAAGCTCAAGCTCGCAGGCGAAAATGTGCTTGTTTTAACCAAAGAGTACCCCACAAGATCACAAAGCTCTATGGCACAAGGTGGCATAAACGCCTCTTATGGCGAAGATATCGCAAATCACATAGCAGATACCCTTAGATCAAGTGCATCGCTAGGTGATCTGCAAGCTATAACAACTATGTGTGAGGCCTCAAGCGAGGCGATAGCGTTTTTGGATAGTATCGGAGTGGTATTTTCTAGATCTAGTAGTGGTGGTATCGCTGTGCGTCAGATGGGTGGGGCTTTAGCTAAGAGAGCACACTACGCTGAAGACTACACGGGGCTAAAGATCCTCCACACCCTTTATGATCAAGCACTTTTTCATGGCATAGAGATGCAAAGTGAAAAGTTTCTACTTGAGGTGCTAACAACTAACAAACATGGTACTAACAAGTGTGTTAGTGGTGTTAGTGTGTTAGATCTAAGAAGTGGTGAGGTGGAAGTGCATAGATCTAGCCGTATAGTGCTTGCCACAGGGGGTTACGCAAGGCTTTATGGCAGGCACTCTACAAACTCTGTGGCATCTTGTGGCGATGGCATTGCAGCAGCTTTAAGAGCGGGTGCAAAGCTTAGCAATATGGAGTTTGTACAGTTTCACCCAACCGCTCTTAGAGGCTCATCTATACTCATCTCTGAAGCCTCAAGAGGTGCAGGCGGAATCCTTGTAAATAGTAGTGGCGAGAGGTTTATAGATGAGCTAGCAAGCCGTGACGCTGTATCTAAGGCGATAGATGAGGAGCAAAAAGCGGGAAAAGAGGTCTTTTTGGATCTGCGTCACTTAGGTGAGGAGTTTATAGCTACTCATCTGCCTCAAGAGGCAAAACTAGCAAAGCTTTACGAGGGCGTAGAGGCATCAAAAGATCTCATACCTATAAAGCCAGCAGCTCACTACACCATGGGTGGCGTGATGGTAGATAGCGAGTGCAAAAGCTCTCTTGATGGGCTTTGGTGCGTGGGTGAGTGTGCCGATCATGGTGTGCATGGGGCAAATCGCCTTGGCGGAAACTCTCTACTTGAGCTTGTTGTGTTTGGTGACATCACCGCAAAAAGTGTTGCCAAAACTAAGCCAATAGATCTAAGCGATGTGGATCTAAATAAGCCAGATCTAAGCTCATACTTTAACAAACCAACCATCAACTTTTATGATGCTCAAGCGAGTCTTAGTGAGATATTTTATGAAAAAGTGGGCATTGTGCGAGATGCCAAAAGCCTTGATGAAGCACTAGAGTTTATAGCCAGATGCAAAGCAAATCTACAAGAGATGGGCGTGAGTGATGCCTCAAAGATCTACAACACAAACCTAAGAGACTTTCTAAGCTTCATAAATCTACTAGATGTTGGCGAGGCGGTAGCTAGATCAGCTCTGCTAAGAGAGGAATCTCGTGGGGCACACACTAGAAGCGACTTTTTAGCAACCAAAGAGAGCTTTGCTAAAAGCACCATAATAGGCGGTGAGCTATGATACTGAACATAAAAAGAGATGCTAGCGTAGAGAGCTTTGAAGTAAGTGGATCTACGCTTTTAGATCTACTAGATAACATCAAACACACCAAAGATCCCTCGCTTGCTTATAGTAGTGGGTGCAGAAGTGGAGTGTGTGGAAGCTGTGCGATGGTGGTTGATGGTGTGGAGGTGTTAGCTTGTAGCTTTAAGCCAAGCGGGGGCGAGCTTGTAGAGCCACTTCGCAACTCTCCTATCATCAGAGATCTAGTAGTAGATATGTCAAAAGCGTTGGAGTTTAACGCAAAAGCAAAAGCCTATCTAAACGAGCCAAATGCTATAAAGATAGATCCTGCAAGTGTTATAAACGAGCTTCAAAGTAGTTGCATACTCTGTGCATCTTGTTATAGTGTTTGTCCTGTATATGCCATAAATGGGGAGTTTTTGGGGCCATTTGCACTAACACGCGTTTGGAAGTATGTTAGTGACAAAAGGGAGAGTGATCCAAAAAGCAAGATCGACAACATTCAACAAAATGGGATCTGGGACTGCACACTCTGTAACGCCTGCACACTAGTATGTCCGCAAGGCATCTCAAGCAAAGCTGACATAGAGAAGCTTAGAGCAAAAAGCTCACAGTATGGCTATATGGATCCAAATTTTAGCTCTTTTGGCTTTGGTGGCGGGTTTGACGGCGGAACTTTTTTCTAGTATAATCTATAACAAACATGTTTGTTAGGAGTTAGTAATGGCAAAAGAGCATTCATTTGACATAAGTGCAAAAGTGGACTTACAGCTTTTTAAAAACGCTATAAATCAGGTAGATAAAGAGGTCGCAAACCGCTACGACTTCAAGGGCACACCCTATGAAGTGGAGTACAAAGAGGCTCAAAAAGTGGCGGTGCTAGTCGCTTCAAGTGATAATAAACTAGATGCCCTAAAAGATATACTCATAGCAAAGCTTCTAAAGCAGGGGCTATCATCTAAGGTTTTGGGCGAAGAGAAGATCGAAAACGCAAGTGGCAACACTCGCAAAGCAACCATAAAAGTAGTCGATTTTATCGAGGCAAAAGAGGCAAAAAAGATAGTCGCAGAGATCAAAAACCTCAAGCTAAAAGTGAGTGCTCAGATCGAGGGTGATAGTATCAGGATAAAGGGTGCAAAGATCGATGATCTGCAAAAAGTGATGCAAACTATCAGATCTATGGAGTGGGAAGCTCCGCTACTGTTTGAAAATATGAGGTAGAGCGTGGAGAAGCTAAGTATAGACGAGGCAGCACAAAAACTAGGCGTCTCAAAAGAGGCGATCCACAACCGCATACGCAGAAAAAGCCTAAGGGCGGTGGTAGAAGATGGCATAAAGTATGTGATCTTAGAAGAGGACGCACCCAAGCAGGCATCAAAAAGCAGTGGGGCAAAAGAGAGTGACCGCTACACTAACTTCCTAGAGGAGCAAAATGGCAAGCTTCAAAAAAGAGTGGAGCTTTTAGAGGGTGAGACTAGAGCACTTAGGGATCAAAAAGAGCAACTTCACATAGATGAGAAGAGACGCATCGAACAGATTTACAGAGATAAGGACTTGCAACTAAAAAGCATAGTCGAGGCGATCAGACTTGCACTGCCAAGCCAGCACATAGAAGCAGAACTTAGTGAGGCAAATAGCACAGATGCTTATATGGTAGAAACAAGCGAGTTTATATCGCTCAAGAAGTGGCTCAAGAAGCGAGGTGTGAGTGAAAAAAAGAGCAAAAAAGTGCAAAAAGATCTCTTTTTACGCTCAAAAGATGATGGACGCATCATCACCATCGGCAAAAAGTGCTACATCGATCCACTCAAGTACGATTATAGCGATATATTGCCATTTTAAGGTATAATACCACCTCTTTTTGGACAAGTGGGAGAGTGGTTTAATCTAGTCGCCTGGAACGCGGCCGTAGCGAAAGCTACCGAGGGTTCGAATCCCTCCTTGTCCACCAGCTACCCAATCTCTCTTGCAGACAAAAATATATACTCCTTACCGCTTATAACAACTCTATATCGCTTCTGTTGCAGGTACTTTTTAGCAAAGTGCAGATCCTTAAGAAGCAGACTCATCTCGCTAAAGTTGTAGTTTGGTGCCTTTGCCCCGTAGTTCATCTCACCATCAACCCACCTGCAGTTTGGAAACCCAAGTAGCATAGATCCACCCTTTTGGAGGTGGTTTTGGTAGATCTGCATAAGAGTTTGGTTAAAGTTTAGACCACTGCTTTGAAGCGTCGCGATAGAGATGATGAGATCAAATCGCCCAAGACCCAGCGAAGCAAGATCGTTTATATCGTGTGCATAAAAGGTGTGCTTTGGTGAGGCGAAGCTCTTTTTTGCCTCCTCTATGGCGGAGTGCGAGTGATCAACACCCACAAGCTCTACGCCTGCAAACTTCTCACCCAAAAGCCTCTCTATGACACTAAACTCATCGCCGCGGTTTATGCCGAGATTTAAGATCCGCTTCTTGTGCTTCACACCGCAAAATAGCAGTGCCTTTTGGTAGTGGTACAAAAAACTAAACTTGCTGTTTTTGTTCACACTAGCAAAGCTAGAGGTAGCCCCGTACTTCTCGTCCGAAGAGATTTCAACATGAAAACTCCTACTTAGATCTAGCTTCTCAAAGTGTAGCGTGATAGTTTTGCCATCGCTCGTGGGCGTGCAAAATCGCATACCATAAAGCTCCGCTAAGCTGATAAATGAGCTATAACCAAACCTCAAAACCTCAACTTCACTCATACTTATGGCAAGCATATCTTTTGGCGAAAGTGTGATCCGCTCAAGCAGATCTAGTACATCAAAGGAGCTAAAACCTGTGCAGTCGTGTGTTATCATAGTGCCATTTTACCCAACTTAGCAAAACAACATAAGCCGATAAATGCTACAATCTACCATAAAAAGGAGTGCTTATGAAACGAGTGCTTATCTTGCATGGTTGGGGTGGGAGCGATCACCCGCATTGGCAGAGCTACATCGCTGCGGAGGTGGCGAGGGAGTATGGGTGCGTGAGCTTTTTACGCTTTAGTGATGCAGATCTGCCAAATAGAGATCGCTGGCTAAATGAGCTAAAAGCCGAAGTGGAGGCGTTTAAACCAACGGTGGTGGTGTGCCACTCCATCGCTAACATACTCTGGTTTCATCTCTGCAATGATGATCTAGATCTAAGACTTGAGAAGCTATTTTTAGTCGCACCACCGAGTCTTAGCTGTGACATCAAAGAGCTTGCAAGCTTCTACCCATGTGAGATCCCACAAGATCTTATGAGTAAAGAGGCTCTTCTTATATCTTCAGATAATGACCCATATATGAGCTACAAAGAGGTGTGTGAACTAGCTAAAGATCTGGGTGTAGAGCTTCACACCATAAAAGGTGGCGGACACATCAACACAGATAGCGGATATGGCGAGTGGAAGTGGCTATTAGGGGAGATCTAATTATGCAAAATCAGATAGTAATATATGAAGATATAAATGGTGAAGCAAGGCTTGAAGTCTCACTTGAAAATGAGACTTTGTGGCTAAACCAAAAGCAACTGGAGATCCTGTTTGATAGAGATAAGTCGGTTATTTCTAGGCATATTAGAAATATTTTCAAAGAGGGTGAACTAGATAAAAATTCAGTTGTTGCAAAAAATGCAACAACTGCTACTGATGGTAAAATGTATCAAGTAGAGTACTACAACCTTGATATGATCATATCGCTAGGCTACCGTATAAACTCAAAAAGAGCGACAAGCTTTAGAGTCTGGGCGACAAAGATCCTAAAAGAGTTTATAGTAAAAGGCTACGCCATAGATGAAAAAAGAGCCAAGGAGAGGGGGCTAAAAGAGCTGGAGCAAACCATAGATCTACTAAAAAACACCATCTCGAACTCACAGCTAGAGCTAAGCGAAGCAAAAGGACTACTTGATGTGATCATAAACTACTCAAGGACTTGGACGCTGCTGCAAGGTTATGATGAGGACTCTTTAAAAATAGATTTTGTGCCAAAAGAGGCAAAATTTATCTTAGATAGTAGTGAAGCAAAAGCCTCCATAGCGGAGTTGAAGGCAGATCTACTAAGAAAAGGCGAAGCAACAGAGCTTTTTGGAAGAGAAAAAGCAGGAGAGTTTGAGGGGATCTTACGAAATATCTACCAAACTTTTGGTGGAGTTGATTTGTTAGAGAGTGTTGAAGAAAAAGCTGCAAATCTGCTCTACTATATCATCAAAGGACACCCTTTTAATGATGGCAACAAGCGGATTGGTGCTTTTATGTTTATACTCTTTTTGAGTAAAAACGGCATGCTCTATAAACCAAATGGCGAACTTAAAATAAATGACAATGCCTTGGTTGCACTATCACTTATGACTGCAAAAAGTGAACCAAAACAAAAAGATACTATAATAAATCTAATAGTGAATATTTTGCAATAATTAAGTATAAAGGAAAATATATGGAAGCTAGACAAATCAGCATAGAGGACTTTTTATCTTCAAATAAAACAAGATTTATAATCCCAGTTTATCAAAGAAATTATGATTGGAGAGAAAAAAATTGTTTACAGCTTTTCAATGATATAAAAAATGCTTCAATAAATGAAAATACAAAAAGTCATTTTATGGGTTCCGTTGTATATATTTCCAATAGTGAAACAGAATCTATTGACTTAAAAGAGTTCGTAATTATAGATGGACAATAAAGACTTACAACTGTAACTCTATTTTTAAAAGCACTCTATGATATCATAGAAGATGAAGATCTAAAAGAGGAGATTTTAGAAACATATCTGATAAACAAAAGATTAGATGAACAAAATAAGATAAACCTAAAACCTATAAAAAAGATGATGAAACTTTTGTAAAGCTACTTAAAAATAACTTTGACGCAATAGATAAAGACTCTAATATCTACAAAAATTACACTTTTTTCAAAAACAGGCTCTTAGAAATTGAGAATATAAAAGAGCTTTTTAAAGGTTTTAAAAAGCTCTTTATTGTTCATATTGCATTAAATAGACGAGATGATAATCCACAGCTAATCTTTGAAAGTATCAATTCAACTGGAGTAAGTCTCTCTCAATCTGATCTGATTAGAAATTTTTTACTGATGGATAAAGAAGCATATGAGCAAACTAGACTTTTTGAAGAGTACTGGTTTAAGATTGAAAAGAATTTAGGTTCTGAAAATATCTCTGATTTTGTAAGAGACTATTTAACAATGAAGCAAAATAAAATACCAAATAAAAGCGAAGTTTATGAGGCTTTTAAGCATTATGTTATGAGTAATGTTTTAAAAGTTGAGGATTTGCTAGAAGAGCTATATAGTTATTCAAAAATATATAAAACTTTTATAAATCCTGAAAATGAGATATACGCCAAAAGACTGCAAAATTTTAAATTTTTAAAAGTAAGTGTTGTTTACCCATTTTTAATGAATCTAATAGATCTGTATAATCAACAAAAAATAGATAGTGTCAATCTTTTAAGATCTTTAGAAATTATAGAAAGCTACATAGTAAGAAGAGCTATTTGTAATCAAGCAACAAATGCTTTAAATAAGGTTTTTGCGAGTTTGTATAGCGATATAATCGAAATAGATAGATTTAAGCTAGATGAATTTTCAAAATATTTAAATGCAGCTTTAGTATCGAAAAAAGGAAGTGCAATTTTTCCAAATAATGATATGTTTAAAAATGACTTTACTTCAAGAGATATGTATAACATAAAAAATAAACAGTTTTTCCTTGGAGTTTTAGAAAATAGAGATAATAAAGAGAGAGTTGATTTTATAAATCTTTCAGTAGAACACTATATGCCACAAACTCTTACTAGTGCTTGGAAAGTACATCTTGGGGATAATTTTCAAAACATACATAGTCTTTATGTACATAATATCGGAAACCTATCTTTAACTGCACATAATTCTGAACTTGGAAATAAATCTTATGAAGAGAAAAAACAGCTTTTAAAAGAGCAGAGTAGGTTGAAACTAAATAGATTTTTTATAAGCTCTGAAACTTGGAGTGAAGTAGAAATTAAAAAAAGGGCAAATTTACTATTTGAAGAAGCAAAAGAAGTGTGGAATTATGAAAACTTATCTATTGATATTTTAACAAATAGTGAAGATAAAGAGTTTTATACCCTAGAGGACAATATTGACATTACAGGCAAAAAGCCAATTGCCTTTGAATTAAATGGTATAAAACATAGCGTAAAATCTTGGAAAGAGGTTTTAGTAAAAACCTTAAAACTTCTGGCAGATATTGATTTCAATATGGTTAAATCTTTTGCATATGATAGTGATTTTCAAGGTAGAGTTCAAAGAATTATTTCAGACAAGGGTGATAATATAAGGCAAGCTGAAGAGATAAGAGAAGATTTATATATAGAAACAAATTTAAGTGCAAATTCTATTTTGGCAAATATAAAATTAATTTGTGAAAAGTTTGACTTAGAAGATGATAGTTTTATTTTTTATGTAAAATAGGCATTAAGTTTAGATAGTCCAAAATTTGTAGGAAAATGTTTAGTTTAAAAAACTATAAAATCACTTCCCAACTTCCGCTGCTATCACTCCCAACCCTTTTTATAATATTATTATCTTTTAGATATTTTAGATTATTTTCAATAGCAGTTGTACTAAGGTTTAAAATCTTTGATAACTCAGCGATAGTTATTGAGCTATTTTTTGCAATCTCTTCAATAATAAGCTCTCTATTTTTAGTTAATTTTAGCTGGGTCTCTCCCAACTTTTCTCCCAACCCATCTCCCAACTTTTTACTTTTTTGAATATACTCCACTAGTGATTTTTCTATAACATCTAGCATAAACTATATCAAATCTTGATCCCAACTCCTCTAAACTTCTCCACAAAAGCAGATATTTGCTCAAATACGCTCTGTTTTTTGGTCAGATACTCTGGGTTTAGTGGACTCATTTTGGGTAGTACGCTATTTAATCCTGTGCCTTGATCGCTTGCATACCCCCGCTTTAGCGATGCGATGATATATCTTTTTGCTGCATCTTCATTTAAGCTTTCTCTGCTGATTAGCTCTTTTGCCTCAATTTGTAGCTCTTTTTGAGCAAAGAGGAAAAATCTATCGATGATTTCGGCTCTATCTTCTATCTCATCTAATTTTGCTTGGTTGATAAAATCTACTATTAGACTCTCTTTTGCTCTATTGTCCAAACTAGCACGGATTACTCTTCTTATCTCCTCTATCAGTGCTTCTTTGCTTCTATCTTTTTTGTGATGATCAAAGATCAGCTCCAAAATATAGTCTAGGTTTATCTCTTGTGATTTGAGCAAATCCACCTCAAAAACCACATCTGCCCAATCCACACTAGAGCTATCTTTGTCATTTGCTCTTTTCTCTTTTCTTGCCCACTCTCTTATGTCGTTGTAGGTTGATTTGTAATCTTGCACCTGCCTATCTGACAAAACCTCAATCTTTTGCATTAGCTCAAAATCATCATCGCCTATGTAGTGCTCTGCTTTGAAATCCTCAACCGCCTCTTGATCTCCTATATCAATCTCTCTCAAAGCCTTCAAGGCTGCAAACTCATCGTAGTTTTGTAAGATATTTTCTATCTTTAGATACTCGCCAAACAGCTTGACAAACTCTCTTTTGTCCTCCTCTTTGTCTATTTGGTCAGCCTCTGGAAATCGCTCTACTAGCTCTGCTATCACCTCGATATAGCCTCGCTTCTTTTTGCCACCAGCCTCTTCTTCAAATCCGTCCATATATTCACTATAGCTCTTTTCTAGCACTACATTTCTAGTGTTTGCATCACCAAAAAGCGTGATCGCATCGATAGTTGCTTTTTCTAGATCTCTAAAAGTTACGATATTGCCAAAGCTTTTTGTTGAATCATATATCCTATTTGTGCGTGAATATGCCTGTATCAATCCGTGGTATCGCAAGTTTTTATCTACATACATAGTATTTAGTGTAGGTGCGTCAAATCCTGTGAGAAACATACCTACAACTATAAGCAAATCAACTTCTTTGTTTTTTACTCTTTTTGCTAGATCTTTGTAGTAGTTCTCAAAACTTTTGCTCTCTACAGTATAGGTCGTGCCAAACATATAGTTGTAGTCATTTATGGCACTAGTTAGAAACTCCTTTGCACTCGACTCCATAGCACTTGGCTCAAAGCTCTCATCGACTATATCGCCTACTGCGTTTTGCTCCTCATTTGCAGCATAAGAAAATATAGTAGCTACTTTTAGCGGTTTCTCTTTTTCCTTTTGTAGCCTTGCAAATGTTTCATAATAGAGCTTTGCCGACTCTACACTGCTCACGGCAAACATAGCATTGAAGCCTTTTGTGCTAGAAAGCAATCTATGGGTTTTTTGGTTGAAGCTTTTTAGTATGTAGTTTGTGATCTCCTCAATCCTATTTGGGTGAAGCAGTGCTTCTCTTGTCTCATAAGCACTTAGCTTGCTTTCGTCTATCTCGCTTTCAAGACTCTTAAACTGTGGTCGTACATCGTTGTAGTCCACTTTGAATTTGAGCACTTTATCATCTCGTATGGCATCGGTGATCACATAGGAGTGTAGCTCTGTACCAAAGATGCTAGCAGTAGTCTCAGTTCCCAACGCATTTTCGACAAAGATCGGTGTACCAGTGAAGCCAAATTGATAATATTTCTTAAACTTCTTTCGCAGATTTCTTTGAGCTTCTCCAAACTGACTACGATGAGCCTCATCAAATATAAAAACCACTTGTTTGTCATATACAGCTAGATCGCTTTCAGCTTTCATCAGGTTGTTTAGTTTTTGGATTGTTGTAACGATGATCTTGTTGTCATCTTTTTCTATATTTTGTTTGAGTCCTGCGGTGCTTGCTGATCCGTTTACGCTATCTTTGGAAAATTTCTGATACTCCCTCATAGTTTGATAGTCAAGGTCTTTTCTATCCACCACAAAAAACACCTTGTCGATAAAGCCCAAGCTGGTAGCAAGCCTTGCAGCTTTGAAGCTTGTGAGGGTTTTGCCACTTCCTGTGGTGTGCCATATATAGCCACCACTCTCTACCTTTGAGCAGATTTTGGCGTTGTATGAGCTCTGTATCTTCCAGATGATCCGCTCTGTCGCTGCTATCTGATACGGTCTCATGATCAGCAGTGTATCGCTGGTGTCAAACACAGAGTAGTTGATCAGTACATTTAGAAGCGTTCTTTTTTGCAAAAATGTAGCGGTGAAATCTTTTAGATCGTTTATGGTTTTGTTGTCAGATCTTGCCCAGTTCATAGTAAAATCGAAGCTGTTTTTGTCTCTTTTGATCGTATTGGCAAAATACCTACTATCCGTGCCGTTTGTGATGATGAAAATCTGCAGGTATCTGTATAGTGAGCTTTCGGCGTTGAAACTCTCTTTGCTGTATCTGTGGATCTGATTAAACGCCTCTTTTATAGCTACGCCTCGCTTCTTGAGCTCTATCTGCACTAGAGGCAAACCGTTGATCAATATCGTAACATCGTATCTATTTTGGCTTGTTCCTGTTTGAGAAAATTGCTTTATAACTTGCACTCTGTTTCTAGCTATGTTTTTCTTGTCTAGTAGATAGATATTTTTGATCTCTCCAGTATCAAATACAAAATCATAAATATAGTCATCGTGTATCTTGCGACTTTTTTCTACTATCCCATCACTTGGCTTGTCAAGATACTCGCTCAAAAATCTCACCCATTCACTAGAGTTAAACTGGACTCTGTTTAACTCCTCTAGGCTTGTTTTTAGGTTTTGGAGTAGCTTTTCGGGGCTGTTTATGTTGCTTGCTTCCTCATAGCCCTGATCGATCAGATCTCTGATCAGCTCATTTTCTAGATCAGCCTCACTCTGATAGTGGCTAGAGTCTTGCTCTATCTTTATGTATTTATCCAAAACAATAAAGTTTTTGGTTTCTGCTACTACTTTATAGTCAATCATTATCTATCTCATCTTTTTTTGCAATTTGTATCTGTTTTATAGGCAATTTCAGTTGGTTAGTCTTACTATCCAGCTGGTTATATACAGCTTCAAACAGATGGTTTTGTGCTACTAGATCGTTTGACATAGCTACTCCTTTTGATCTGGTTTTGGAAATCTCAAAAGCAGATCACGATAATGCTCATATTGCTTAGTTCTTAGCTCTATCTCACGAGGAAGTCCCTCTTTTATGGAGTTTGCAAGAGTGTCGAATTTGTCTAAAATAGAGACTATTTTTTCTTGTGTTTTTAGGGGTGGGATTGGGACTGTAAATTCTTTTACTTTCCCATCTGAAATTGCAGGATATGCTGAACCACTTTGATTATCTTCTAAGTATTTTTTAAATCCAGAAGAGAAAAGATTGTAATAGATCCATTTTGGTAATGCTTCATTAGTTTTTACTCTTAAAACGCAATAACCTGTACTAGCAATTTCTCCAGAAAAATTCTCATCAATTAAAGTAAGTCTTTGTTGAGTTGGGCGAGTTGTTGCAAAAATTACATCATCTTTATATACTATTTTTTGTGCTCTACTAGGTGCATTTTTTGATGAAATTTCAATTGTTTCAGTAATAGTATAGTTTTCTCTACTAACAGATGTTAAATCAATATATCTATAAGTATTTTTGTTGTTTTTCCATTTTATATTACTTGCTGGGAGGGTTATTTCTCCCAAGCTTTTCCACTCAACTTCGCTACCTTCAAAGCTTAGGAGCTGATCACGGTAATAGCTGTACTGTTTTTGACGAGCTTCTAGCTCTGCTGTAAGCTCTGCTGTAAGCTCTG